>Ga0136643_10002387_pt1 | contig 24267 bp, 16 predicted proteins | sample TergutLab28metaG_FD_96883 | JGI IMG/M metagenome (GOLD analysis project Ga0136643, IMG submission 96883) | Labiotermes labralis P1 segment gut microbial communities from Petit-Saut dam, French Guiana - Lab288 P1 (version 3) (version 3) | ecosystem: Host-associated > Arthropoda: Insects >... | reverse complement strand
TGCCAGTCGTCTGAGCAACTTTTGGAATTTTTTCGGCGCGATTCAAATGATTTCCTGTCGCGACTGGTGACCATGGACGAAACCTGATTATATCACTATGACGCGGAGACAAGGCAACAATCAATGGAGTGGCGGCATGGCGGCTGACCCCGTCCCAAAAATCCGCTGGAAAAGTTCTCGCCTCGATTTTTTTGGGATCAAGACGGCTTCCTCCTAATTGATTATCTTCCAAAGGGCCAAACTATCAACGCCGAGTGTTACTCATCCCTGCTGGTGCAATTGAAGGACATTTCGAAGGAAAAACGCCGCGGGAAGATCACCAAGGGGATCTTGTTCTTGCACGACAATGCCCCGGCTCAGCGGGCACTTGCTACGCAGAAGAAACTGGCCTACCTGGGCTTCCAGTGTCTTGATCACCCAACCTATTCTCCGGATCTGGCCCCTTCGGACTACCACCTGTTCCCTGGACTGAAAAAAAAAATTAAAAGGTCGCCATTTTTCGTCCAACGGGGTGGTCATTGCTGTCGCGGATTTCTGGTTGGACAGACAACGTTCTGAATTTTTTTTTGAGTGGCTTCCAAAAGTTATAGCAACGGTCTAAGAAGTACATTGAGCGTCGTGGGGAGTATGTTGAATAAATCCCGAGTTTGGTCGCTGTAGCATGTTTCCTTCCTGGTCGGGCTAGGGACTTATCAGCACCACCTCGTAGATAAGATAAGACAGCGTGGCTAAATAAACCACACTGCAAACATAAACATAATTTTCTTGTTTCTTTCTTCGTAAAATTTTAGACGCTTTGAAAAGCTCACTCCTTAATTCCCTTGGCAATTTTCTTGATTCACAGAGAGGCCTATTTTTACATCCATTAGGTACAAACTTGTTACATCGCAACAAATCAAACAGCAGTGGAAAATTCACAAACTATTCTTCGTGTATTTACTTGATTTCATCCTCTTGCGTGTGAAAGCTAAAGAGTGGTTGCAGTGAGTACCAGCTGCTGTGACATTAAAACTGATATTCATTCTGCCCACACAGTCCACTTATTTTTCATATGTTTCTCAGAATAAACAGCGAATATTTTCCAGAACCGATTGGTCTTCGTAGTAGAGATACAGTGTTTATGTGATATTTGGACTGAACTTATAGGCATTATTTAGACTAATTTTGGAGTTAAAATAGTTAAAGACTAATGTTTTTCTGTGCACTTCAAAATTAACACTTCTAGCTTTATACAAATTCATCAGTATTTTAAGGCTAAATTATTTGCATCACCGGCAGACAACTAGCGATAAGCCTATCTACAGTCATAACGCTTAATTTCAAGATCATAAACACAGACAGGAGCTTCTAGGCTAAGATTGGTCCTGCGGGCTGGCGGATTCACATTTCAGAATGCTCCTCCGAAACCCAAAGAAAATTCAAAATGAAATACATGAAATTATGGTAATATGTCAAACATGAAAGTAAAAGTTTTATGCACTTATCGTAATGTAATTATCATATGATCGAGAAATTAGCTCTCCTTTTTCCTTGAATACCATAAATCTAAGCACTAATAAAAAAAAGATTTGATCAAGCCTTGTCTCAAGATTCATATGTGAATGATGTCGGTTGGTACCTTTTATTTTTATGCTTTGCAAGTAGTGGTTTCTGAATTACTTAAGTTTCTGATCTGTAAAAGAAGATAAAATATTTTTAACATAGGTTCTTACAATATGAAATCTTACGGAATGAAAACGTAGCTACCAAATAAAATACCGTTTGGAGACGGATATTAATCTAATTTATACAGATTCAGTTCCTGCTGTATAAGTAACATAGTACATTTCAAGTATTAAGACCGTTTGGTTAGTGCTTAATAGGGACATAATCACTGCTTTCTATATTGAGAATCAAACGTAACACATCAATACACCGCGCATAATTTTTTTAGAGTTAAAAGTGGCGGTCTACTTCAGTACTAAAGGCAGAAAATACAACAGTAAGAAAATTGCGTTTCAGACATCCAGATTTGATACCAGCTTTTTCAGAGAATCCTACTGCATGCAGCCATGCGCAGAAATGTAGGTAAGATAGTTCTAAATTACTGTCTTGTTTCAGATGGAGGAACATCAAAAAAGAAACTGGAAGCACGATCTGATTTAACACTAGGAGGAAATGATGTACATACAGGCAGAGGTAAGACTGACGAGTGAAGTTTATTCTGTAAGCTTGCTTTGCATTGCAAGAGTAAATATTGGCAGTACTGATCTAATGGAGTACGTGGAGAACATTCAAAAACAAATAGTTTGCTATCCGCCCAGCACAGTCACTTTTTATTTAGAAACAGCTTCACGTTTCGGTAGTTTACGACCATCATCGGACCATTAATACAATATTTTAAAATAAGGCACAATGCAACACACGTTTATTCGCCAGGTGGTTTCACTCTGTAGAATTCCACAAGTTTATAATGTCTATTAAAGCATGAAGTTGTAAAATCTGGTCGTATAGTAGCTGATGGTTACAAAATTATTGTAGGTCTTGTTCAGAGCATAACGATCAAGTTAGAATGTTAAACTATAAAATAAAGACAGTGGATAATTTCATTTATGTATATAAATTTGTAAGTTGTAGGCTACGTGATACAAAGTAGATTTGATTTTATATATATACACACACGTGTATACAAAACGATGAACTTCGATGAACTTGGCCGTATTAAGGTCTTGGATTTTTGTACTTATGTCATATATCCGACTTTTCTTTGTACTGTCTTTTTATTACTGTATGTCTCTTATTTGAAGCTGTAATTGGTATGTAGTGTGTTGTGATTGGCGTGTTAGTTGCGCGATTTCAGGCTTCCGCTGCGAAGTACCTGAGAACTGCGTTCTTATGGGCTATTACAAAGAGAGTAGTGGTAATTCCTTACCGACGTTTCGGGACAACCTATCGGTCCCGTCTTCAAGAATCGGTTGTCCCAAAACGTCGGTAGGGAATTACCTCTACTCGCTGCGCAATAACCCAGAAGAGTGCAGTTCTCGGTGTGTTGGTCGTTCACATAGCGCCTGACAGCCTATGACACTGTGAGAAGGAAATGAGGCCTGGTAAAGATAATGTGCTGCAATTAGCATTATGCAGCACTAAACGTGATGTTTGTAACAGCCATCTCCATTAATATGTATTTCATGACTATGAATAGGAGAGGACAATGATTGGACTTACAAAACAACTCTCACATCATTAGATAATAAGTAACCTCAACAAGCTTGAGGGGTGAGGTTCTTGTGGAACAAGCCTTGCAATATAGGTGCACACCCACACCCACCCCCCCACCCACCCACACACACACACACACACACACACACACACACACACACACCTTCTCTTTGCAAATGAACGCCAGCTCAGAAGAGAATGTGCACGGACCCTTCTTTATGTAGACTACTTATACTGTTCAATGCATGCAACATACCCATTCAATTATGTGTTATTTTTCTAAACCATCTTGTGTAGTATATGCATTACATTATGAGGCTCAGTTCTACTGAACTTTGTGCACGTTTGGTCATCACTACACTAGCAGATAACTTTTAATGGTAAATCTTCAAATTCTAAGATCTGTGTTAAAGTTTCATTACATAAAACATTTCAGAGCAAAGAGTGATCAACTGTATGTCCAACACCAAAATAAATGCACAAAACTTGTGGGCTGTCTGAGACAGCAGGTACCATCAACACATAGGGGTTATCTCCTCCAACCGCGACATGAGTACGTGAAGTACTGAGATGTCAAGGGACTCACTTAACTTTCATATTACTGTAATTTTAACCAACAAATGCACACAACTGTCATTAGATTCACAATATTATTTTTAAAAACACTAAATTCCTATATGTTTGGAAATTACTGGTCCATCATTAGAGAGCACATTATTGCTGTTGTATAAAACAACTACTTAACAATATTTTTATCTTTTGCTTATGTAGAAGACCTGACAGAAATTCTTCCATGTAGAGCGAATACTTGTAGCGGACAGTTCTTCTACATGTGCAACAGATCAAAATATTGTTAAATAATTGTTTTATACAACAACAAGTAATGTACTGCCTGATGATGGACCACTAAGGTCCAGAACATGTAGGAGTTTAGTGTTTTTTAAAATATTCTTGTGAATCTAATGACAATTGTGTGCATTTGTTGTTTAAAATTAAGGAAATTCAATTATAATGCATGGAATGGAAAATACAGAAGACTCATTTAACGCTGTGTCCTATGACATGCAGCCTTTACTGTTAGTGGTGTTGTTGCACCTTCAAATTCTGCTATCATCCATTTAGTCAATTAGTTATGCTTTCAATATTAATGATAATGGTCATAACCATACCTGGAATTCTCTAAATACCAAACTAGACCTCTGACATGTCCATAATAAGCTTAAGCTAATTTAATTGTTGTGTAATGTGAACTAAAGTCATATACATCTTTCAGCTTGTGTGGTTAATGGAACTATGTATGCAGAAGGTTCCGCCATGCATTCATCTGGGCTCTGTGACTACTGTTACTGTATCAGAGGAAATCAACAGTGCATGCAGCCACATTGTCTTCTGATCCTGGAGGGCTGCACACCTGGATACACAGCACTCTCCTGCTGTCCAACACACTACAACTGTAGTAAGTTCAACCCAATGAACAACAGATTTCCTTATCTTTTCTATTCACGCTACAGATTTATGTCAAATGCTGTTTTAAAAAACTTTGTTATTTTTATATTTGTGTTAGTTCTCAAATAAGGCATTGACAGCAGATTCCATACATACAAATCTGCATATGTGTTATTACTTGAATAGAAATACACAAATCAATGTCTTAAAACTACAATTACTATAAATTATAAATTATTATAAAAATGTATATTCATAGTACCTTTGAAGTGGAAGAAAGACATGTGCTTCATCACATCAGATGTAATGCCTACTAATTTTATTCATTTTTATTTTTATCTATATATGAAACAATAAAAGACCTTTCTGCACTCCATATTTTAACCACATGTTATATATTTTATTTTAATGAATTCTATGACATGTGTAAATGAATGAGATTTCAATCCTATTTGCAACGATAAGTTTTACTGGATGATCTCGATATAAATAAAAAGGTTTGATGATAGCTTGTTAACAAGGCCAAAACTAGCTACCTAGAATACTCGGTTTTAATTAAGATTCGAACATGCGAGTTTAGTCATAATGTTTGGCTTGGAAAGTCCTTCACTTCCTTGACATAACTACTCAGTAACATCACAGAGAAAGATTGTCTCAAGTTATGAGAAATATTGATAGCTCTTAAAAACTCTACCAACGTTTGGAGAACAGAAGAAAGTCCTGTAAATCTTACAACTTATTAAACTGACTAACTATCTAAACAACCAACCTACTGATCAACCAATTAACTCTCTCACTCTCACACTCTATAGAGCAGAGTTCTTAAAAATTAACAGTTCCTAAGATAGTCAAGAAACTCCCTCAAATTTCATGAAATCCAAAAGTTAATTACATTTTTCACAACATTCTGTCACTTGTCCCCATCTTGCAGCAATCCAATACAGTTCACACACACACCCCCCCGCCCAAACCTATTTCTTTAAGGCCCATATCAATACTACCCTCCTATCCAACTGGTCTCTTTCCTTCAGATTTTGTTACAAAAAACCTGTAGGCACTTCTCTTCTCCATCATATGTGCTGAATGCCATACCCATCTCATCCTCCCTTATATGATCATCCTAATATATTATGAGTAGAAATAGTGAAGCTCCTCATGATACACTTTCTTCAACCCATCTATTACTTCCTCCCTCTTAAGCCAAAATATCTTCCTCAACAACCTACTCTCAAACACCCTTACCCTATGTCCTTAACTGAATATATCAGATTAAGTAAAAGTTCCAACCAATAAAAAAATACGAGTTTCATTTTGGAGAGCAAACTGAGTCTTCCAGTTTAACATTGTTAATTCCATGAAAGCATGTAAAACACATGAGGCTTCTAAATTGGAAGAGACACATGGGAAGTTTCGCTGCTTATCTAGATATTGCCTCCAGAAATCATAACAACAGTTTATCAACAAATGGAAGCAAGATACTAATGTAAATTTTTAAATAGGGATGAACTGCAGGTACAAAATCAGCCAGACGTAGCAACCTTCATGTAAATGAAAACTCTGAATACCAAGGTGCATGGGATGAAAAAAATAACACCTCATTAACTGGCAAAACTTTTGACTTCCACATATTAGCTACTTGATTCAAAAACAGTGAAAAGAATACTGAATGGCAAATAAAACATCTGAGCTAGGTGTATGAACGACATAAATTTATCACATTAACAAAATATAACCTTAAAACAGTAACTGAATATGATACTGTGTTGCTATCGCAACACTCAAAAATCATACTGAATATTCTCTCTATATAACATTTTCCATCACGAAGTGTTATAACATAAATACAACGTGTCAGATGACCTAATGAATGTCGAAACATGTCGCCCTGACAATATACTATTTTTATTTATATAAAATAAAGTGTTGTGTTATTGACTGACACGTTGTATTTATATATTATAACATTTCGGGGTAGAAAACGTTAAATTTATAGCTGGTCAGGCTAGATCCACCAACCTGTATAAGAACTCAAGATCCAGGCTTCCATAATTTTGATAGATATTGGATCTATTTTCCCAGAGGGCCTGAAGATGATCTAATAAAGGTCTAAACATGTCGCCCTGACAATATACTATTTTTATTGTATATAAAATAAAGTGTTGTGTTATTGACCAACATGTTGTATTTATATGAATATTCTCTCTAGCTTATACCATTTGCTGTAGCAACAAACACAAACATCTGCCCTCCTTTCATGTTAATTCTGCTGACACACAATTCAAGACTTTTTTAAACATAATTTCATTAATTCTAATTACATCAAACTCTTATGGCTATAGGTCATTCTTTGTGTTAAAGTACATACTCAACAATGAATTTTATCTGTGATAAAACTTGGTCAGTGTTTTATGATCTGATGGTCTTTACTACAGTAACACGATTATATTGAGATTTGTTCCCTGTTTGAAGTATATTACATTTAAAAGGAAAGGCATTTTGTGAAGCTAAGCTGTTTTATACAGGCCTTAGCTCTCATTATACTAAGAGTTAATTTTGTTGTTAATACTGAGCAGTCAAATTACATTAATATTAAATTAGGGTAAATTAATTGAGACCAGTACCATATAAGTAAAGTAAATGAAAACAAGAAAATCTTTTTGTACAGGTAAAGGTAAAGTAATCCCTGTCTGCATCATAAAGGCACACAGGGGAAGCAGATGTAAAACTCTCCTAACTCTTTACTTTAGCACTAGATGGAGGTGAGTTGTCAATTTTACACCCCAGATGTGACTGGACACTGAAACCCGGTACACATTTAACAGAAGGCTGAGTAGACCCAACAGTCGGTCTGGACGTTTTGGAGTAGAGAAAAATCTCATGTTTGTATCAGAAATGTAACCCCGGATCGGCCAGTCCATTGCCTAGTCACAATAATGACTATGCTACCCAGCTCACCTCTATAGTGATTATCAGCCATTTGAACACAAGAGTGAACATGAACACTGAGATGCCGTGTATATTCAAACACACATATCTCTATGGACAATGTACAACACAAATGCATTCATTCACTAAAAGTACCATTGTGTAACTATTGCAGGTGAAGCCATTGCTGCTGAGACGACAACAACATCTGCGACAATGTCAAGTTTTGTTGGTAAGAACTGAACACTAGGCTGTCCAATCATCTGAGGTCTGACTACTTCACAGGTCTTAAATGTAAATGACCAATGATTCAAATACGCAGTGCAAAAAATCATTATCCAGGTCTATAAAACTCAGCTGAGAAAGAAGTCTACAATTGTCACTGTAAAATCTATCATTAAAAAGTTTGCATTCCATAGCAATCACATTGCCATCAGTTACAACTAGTGAACTGATGCCACACAGTGTCATGCTTAATTGTTCCTCTTTGTTGTTATTTTGAAACCTGAGGTTTGAAATAACATGAGCAACAAATGAACACGACAATATATTTCTTCAATAGCTGCACTTGACAGAACTATCCCTTAGTGAATTACCAAATTTTAAATAATATTATGTTCATTATGATTGCAGGATGTGAACTGGGTGGTCGGTTTTATCCAGAAGGGGAGATGGTTCAGGGTGTAGCCCAATCACAATGTGAGAACTGCTTTTGTATGAAGGGCAGAATACAATGTATGACTATAGAATGCACACCACCTCTGCTAGGATGCAGTCCCGTCTTAACTCCAGGAAAATGTTGTCCAACTAGCTACAACTGTAGTAAGTATAATTCAGAGTGAAGCATGTATATATTACATGTGACATTATAATGGCATGACACGCAATGGATCCATCACACACATTAATCCACAGCACCTTCCACCAGGCATTGCTTGAATCTTCATATATGGTATAGCCATTAGTACTATTTCCTTATAAATATAGTGCAACCATTTATGGCTTCACCGTTTTCTTTTTTCTTGCTCTAGTTAAACATCTTCTCCTCTTGTCCATTTTTCTGCCATGATCTAAGAAGTACCAGTAATTGACTCATTTCATTTAATTCCTGCTTGTCAGTTTTAATCATCCACCATGAATATGTTAATCCTCTCTTCACATGCGTTGACTTAAACAAGTACAGTGTCAAAGGATCAAGATCCAAGAAAATGTTTCAGCATTACACTGTTGTTCAATTCCTCAATGAAAGTGATAATGTAGTCTTGATGTATGTTTGCTGAATATAATAGTTGTACCAATAATATTGCTCTGCTATAAAGTTTCACTCTTTGATTTATATTTGCAATTAGTCTGGTCACCAAGCAAAACATGTTTATGTTAGGCCATTCAATATTTAATATCATTTATCAGACACTGAGGATCTATGTTCATGTGAAGCCCATTTAATGATTAATGCATTAATAACACACTCGTAAAAGTGATCTGAAACCATCGCAAACTGAGAATACTACATACTATATACTATTTATTGCTTGTTTGCTAATATACAGAATGGTTCACTTATTGGAAGCCCAAAATTAATTATTATAAATCATGCAGTAACTATCAGTGAAAATCAAACCTGACAAGTATGCATTTTGCACATCTTTCTATGCTGTAAACCTGAAAAGAAAGGTTACCAGTAAAATTTCTACAGTTTTTCCCACTATTCTGGCTGCAGTGTTCATGAACATGGAACACCCTACTTGTTGAGTCTACAGGTGAGGTAAAGCACTTCCTATATCTTTTGTAACTCCGTCATCTCTCACAGCTTCCAAGGTATGTGACAAGTTTTGTTTCCATGATTTATAGTTACTGCATGGCCTCCTCTCACTTTTTACGTTAATGGATGCTAACAGTTTACACTCTCGTCTCATGCCTAGCAACCAAACACAAGCACACAAATATGAAAAACTTACATATTTTTAGTTTGAAAGAATATTTCATATTCTTCCCATTATACAATTACCAATTTTATGTGTTCATAAACCTGCCAATATGAAAATTAAAAATGATAGTATTTACATGGTATTTGAAGTTGTCATGGCAGAAATTATGACAGTATTTATACGTAAGTTATAAGACCATGTTGTCATTCCAGGTGGAGTCAGTGAACTGGAACTGACAGAAGACAGATTTCCATCTCTTGACACAGGAGAAAACAATCTTGAACTGTACACAGATTCTCAGTTTCTGGTAAAGTACAGTTACAGGGATCATAAACACAGTATCTGCTCTAACAGGAATATGTCTTATTGCACAAACACAAGTTGAAGCAACACTGTTACAGTGAATGACTACTGTGCCATAGTAAAATATATAAAAAAAATTAGTTTGTGAAACGTAAATCTGTATCTGTTACAATCAATACAACTGCATGCACCTCTCTAAGCAGAGGCAAAGTTCAGAATCTTTGTATTCTGCTGCAACACACAACACGTTCAGAAACGTGAACATACATACCATGGAATAAAACCAGAGTGTTCAGCATTTTTTAATTAGTGCAAAAACTAAGATTTATGGCAAAAATGTATTACATATATAATACCAATGTTTTATTTCATCTAAAATGAATGGTGATAAACATTCTGTGAGTTACACTCAGGGCTGGATGAAGGGGTGGGCCATCCAGGTTGCTGCTGGGGCAACAACCTATATGAGATGCCAATACATCACTGGAATAGTCAGGAAAATGGTGCTGGTACACTCAGGTTTCTACAGAAAAACGAAATTCTTCTTAAATTAGCCACAGTTTGGCACCCACCTCAAAATGTTCATCACCCTGTCTTAGGGCAAGATATGTAACGTATATTGGTTTTATGTGGTGCCAAACAATTAGCCTGCCCAGGGCACCCACATGCCATGGGCCAGCCCTGGTTACACTAAAGATGTGCATAAAAGTACTCATTGGACTTATTTTGGATTTTTCATTGATGTTGTGGGATTCTAGACAAAATTGGAACAAGTCAATAAATTATAGTAAAACCCCATATTACAAAATTTTATAAAAACCTGTTCAACAATTCTTGGTTTATTATGTGAGGACAGGCAGATGCAAAGATCTGTAAAATCTAACAGGATTTTTTTGCAAATTTTTGGTGTACATTGACCACAAAGGTAATGTTGACCAGGTGTTCAACTACAATGACAAAAATGGATGCATGAGAGGCAGAATTGTAGTAACATGCAACCTAACACATCAACAATAGATGCTTGTTGAATAACTAGTCAACTTCACATTCTAGCAGGATACTTACTGTATTTAATTCACATAACCATACCCTTTCTAGTGTGGGCCGGGTAGAGTAGTCGGTATAGCGACGGGCTGGGGATCAAATCCTGGTGGGGGCGAGATTTTTGCACCTGTCCAGACTGGCCCTGGGGCCTACACAGCCTCCTGTACAGTGGGTACCGGATCTTTTCCAGGAGTAAAGAGCAGCCAAGGTGTGATGCTGACCTCTCACCCCCTTCTAGTATCATGGTCAAGAAAGAGTAGAGCTAAAACTCTACTTCCCCTATGGGCCACATGGCCTGTACAGAGCCTCAGCGCCTGTACAAGGGTGCACGGGTGCACTTTACCTTTTTTTTACATAGGTTGGGTAGACGCAGAGCCTCACTCATTCTGCACCTCAGTAGTAAGTAGGGGTGAGTTATCAGCTTCATGCCTCAGCTGCTTCTTCAGCCCTGGGGAAAGGATACCTGTTATCCATTAAGTATGAGGCTGTGTCAGTCCCAGATCTAGTCTAAAAATTTTGAAGAAAACAGAAATCTTTACCCCAATCAGGTGATTAAGAATCGAAACCCACAACATCCAGACCATTTCTGGTTAATTACTTACCAATGCTATTAGTACCTATACCGAACAGTGTCAATGGCAGAGGAAGACTATGAATGTGGAGCCCTGTTTCAAAAGAACTCCCATCATCCATTACAAAGTCTAGTATTTTACTGAATGAGCTTTCTCAGATTGTGAACAAATGCTCTTCAGCATTTTGTTTATTATGATTCTAAAATTCAATAACAATAATGTGTTCGGACTCTCTCCATCAACTGCATAACAGAAAATATTCTATGGGCATGACATTTAAAAATTTGGCTCTTTCCCTGTTACCAGGTAAACAAGGAGTGAAGTACACATATTATGCATGCAACCTTGAGGTGCATTAATATCTTGTGTCCTGATATGTCCACTTAGTTTTCACCTACTCTCCTAATTCTAGTAACATCATGTACCTGTCTTGAAAAGAAATTTTGTTCGGACTAATTTACACTCTCCTAACATACTTTACATCTTTGTAGTCTACCAATGTACATAGAATGGAAACAATGCATTGAAACAAATAACTGCCCCTTCATGGCCTAATATATAAACAAAGTGCAGCTAAATAGATTATGATGACAGGTATCATTTTACACAATTCCTTAACATGAAAAAGAACTGCTCCCTCTTGAGCCAATCTCCCAGTTCTTTAAGTTCAAGTATCAGTAATTAAGTAGCAGAAAAATAGGTTCTTAAAATATTTTTATGAATTGTGGCAAATACATTACTGGACTATAGCTGGATTATATAAATGGTATGAGTACAATCATGATACGTAATTTTGTTGAAATTTTAATTATTAGCATATTTGGAAGTCGCTGCTACAAGAATCATAAACAAATTGCCGTAATCAAAAATTGTTTATTATTTTTAGAGTAGTTCAATTACCAACCGCCAACAGATTAGTTCAGTTCGCTCGATGCCTGCATCACTAATAAAGTCAAAAAATCACTATCAGCAACAAGTCACCAATGAGGGACGAAGCAACCATGATGACACCAAAGGGGTTGGAAACAGCACCCCTCTGGAGATGTCCACAGACGCTTCAACAACAACCAGTACCAATGTGGAAACAACAACTGAAGATATAACTTCAGAGACAACAACCACTGCCATGATGACAGAACACTCAACCACCAGTACTGTTCAGGCCCCTGCCATGACTCTGCAGACCACTCTGGAGACTTCAGGTTATAACAACACACAAGAAAGATTTGTAATGACACAGACAGAGAACAGCCAAGTGACTACAGTTACAACAATTCTGAGTGATGAAGAAGAAAATTTTGTGACAATGCAAACAGAGACAACATTTATGACATTGTTTCCCACAACAATGATAATACCCAAAGATATATATGTGGCGAACATTACAGTTCACAGCAATGTTACTATTGTTGAAAAAGATGATAATGTCACTGGTGTGAAAGGATCATTATTGCCGGTTCGTGCAATTCCACCAGAGATTGAAGCTATCCTTAACATCACCCACAAAAGAGATGATGATTATGAATATGATTACAATGAACCTTCATTACCACCATCTTTGCCAAACGTGAGGTAACTATAATCAGAATTTATTACTGTGCTGGCATTTAAAGACACTATTAACCTCTCCATTTATTCAGACCTTCACCATTAGTGTAGCAAAATTAAAGCTAAACTAAACAAGTTTCATGCTTGCTACAGTTAACAAACTCCTCTCCATTGCTGGTTTAATGATCTTGTTTAAGCTGCAAGTTAAAAATTGATTTAAATGTTAACAGAACATAACAATAATAATGGGATGTACACACAAATGTACACATCACAGTATTCAGTTAATAAAACTTTAAAACATGATTTCTGCTTGCAGAATTATTCCTTTTGTAGCAGCAGATGCAGTGTTAGAAGAAGAAGATGGTGAAAATAAAGATCATGGTGTGGATAGGCCCACACCTTATCCTGCTCAGAATAAACACAGACCAACCAACAAACCACTATACTACAAAGTTTCGCATCCAAATCGTTTCTCACCACCTATTGAAACAGAAGGTGAGAAGGACTGGACTCTTGTCAGGTGATTCTTCCCTGTCCTGTATGACAGGATCAAGGACTGCATTCAGCACATTCAGTTATCATTGCCACTCTGATTCCAGATTATCTGAATTACTGACTTCTAGAGCTCTCACTACCACTGCATCAGTACTGCATTGATTTCAGGTGGTTTCATTCCACGTGAACCTCTTCTAGATGGTCCATTCTATGAATCAAAATATGAAGTGCCATATCACACAACTGGGCTCAATATACCAGAAGTACATATGCCTGTTGATATAACAGCTGGGACAAATGTCCCTCCATCAATGACAATTCTACCAAAGACAGACAGTGGTAAGTATTTTTCTGTCAAAATGAAATATCATGAAGTGCTTAGAGTGAACTATTCCTGTCACCGGTTGTGGAAGGATTTATGATTTTGGAAAATAGTGGTGAAAAATTCTGGTATTCCATTTAGTTGTGAGCAATACCCTCCTCACTTCTGTGAGATGTAAGGTCCTCACGATAGGACTATGAAGAATGCCTCATCTGGAATGTGATGGCATGCAGTCTAATAGTCTTCCCATGTTTTGGAGGGAAATGTTGTCTCAGTCTTCAGAATAGGGCCTTGTAGCTAGTTGCAGTGGGTGGTCAGCTGTTTTACTTCCAGAGAAAGAACCCGTGATACCCACTCGGAAGTGTGGTTTGTCCCAGAACATGTCTCGCGGTGGCTGTGCTACATTACTTGTTCTTTGTGACATAATCCCAATTGGAAGAAAGTAACCCCTCTTCCATGCAAAATTAGTTGGTTCCATGTAAGATCACGTGAAATAATTAATGAAAACGAATCACTTTCTCAAGCAGTAGTAGGAATAAGGAGTACTATGATCTAATCTTACCTTTAAAGGAAATGGCTTTGCACCTTTCCACTAAAAGAACAAACTCACAACACACGATTAACCTTGTCACACACTCACTTGCATCTGCGGCGGGAACTGACGTATTAATTATGACTACAGAGAGCAGCACTATCTATTTCGATTCGATATAACTCGCGCAACATAGTAATGAAATTAAGGCCGCCAAATCCAAATGAAGACATTCTGGTTTACCACAATAGCAACCCAGGCAATGGAAACGTAAGTCCGGTTTGCGGCAGGTCTCTGGACACACTTTATTTCTAGAGTTAAATAATGGATATTTTTAGCATATTCTTTGAATAAATTAAGTTACTGTATTTTGACACGATTCAAGAACACTCAATTCTAGGCACTGTTTACCCTAGACTTTGAACACTTTGTTTGTGGGCATTTAGGTTTTAGACATTTTGTATTTGGACATTTTATCACTGGATTTAAATTAATGTTTTTGCAGAGCACTGCCTATCCGATGGTCGTGAATTCCGACATGGAGAGCTGATATCGGAGCCCAGCGCCTGCATCATTTGTCTGTGCTACTATGGCGAAATACTGTGCCAGGCTGAGAAATGTCCACACGTCAAGACCGGTTGCCGGCGTCTCAAGGAGAAGGAGCACGGGCTCTGCTGCGGGCGAGTGGTCTGTGGTATGGAACTCCGACATTTTTGTCAGTATATATTCCACGACCACAGTGCCGGTCTTTAAGCGAGTGGCTCCTACTTAAAATTTACCCCCCCCCCCCCCCCCCCCCCCCTCCCCTTTTCTTAACTTTAATTTTTTTTCCCCCGACCACGGGCCGGTTTTTTAAGCGGTGGGTTCCTACTAAAATTTTCCCCCCCCCCCCATACTTCGGTACATGTTTTATTGTTTTCCGGAATGAACTACATGTCCAACCAGTTTAGCCTCTTTCATCCTAATTATATGTAAAAGATTTTTTAAGTTTATCACTGCGTACTGTTTTCCACCCTTCTTGGGTAAAAAGGCAAAACGTTAAAGTGATCCCGTTACAGGCCCGGTGTGGCCCAGTGGGTGGGTATAGCTCTACCCTTCCATGACCGCGGAACTAGAAGGGAGTGAGTGGTCAGCAGCACGACCCGGCCGCACTTTATCCCCGGGAAAGACCTGGTACCCATTTTACAGGAGGCTGGGTGGACCCCAGGGCCGATCTGGACGGGCGGAAAATCTCGTCCCCACCGGAATTCAGCTGGTAAAAAGGTAAAGTGATCCCGTTACAGGCCCGGTGTGGCCCAGAGGGTGGGTAGAGGTATAGCTGTACCCTTCCATGATCGCGGAACTAGAAGGGGGTGAGTGGTCAAAGCACGCCCCGGCCGCACTTTACCACCGGGAAAAAACCCGGTACCCATATAACAGGAGGCTACCCTTCTTGGGTACAATCTTTATTTTGGCAACAACAGTATTATTAGCTCCGTGTATGTAGCAGTAATTTAAATATATATGGATCATTCAGATACATTTGATAGCTTTTCCTGGGACAAAGCAAAACCTGCACGAATTTAGTCCTATGTTTGCAGATCCGCTTTCACGCCACTAAACTTTACATATTTAATCGTGAAGGTTGGTTTCCAAGAAACTAGCTTATACATGTGTTTGCCAGTTATGATGCTTATGGTGTATGTTAGGACACCAAACATTAAATTACATTTATCCAGCAATGATGGGGCAAAGAAATTGTTGCTTTCGGCTTTTGGAAAACTTTCTGACATATAATTTTCCTTTCTGAGGTCGACAAGAATCCAGACTTAGTAACCACATACAGTTGACTGGTTAACCCTCCAAAGCACTGTGATAACTGTACAGTATACTTGTTCAACTAAAACACGTAATTGCCTTATTGCTAAGAATACTTTATCATCATCATCATTGGCACAACAGCCACTTTTGAGCCAAGGCCTTCTTCAGAAGCTTCTGCCAGCTGTACCTATTCCTTGCAGCATTCCTCCAATTTCTCTCCCCCAACTTCCTGGCATCTTCCATCACACCATCTTCCCTTCTTAGTTTCGGCCTGCCCCTCTGTCTTCTTCCTTCTACCACTGCAACGAGAACTCTTCTTGTAGGGGTCTGTTCCTCCATAAGAATAACACGTCCTGCCCATTTTCATCGATTAATTTTAATGTATGTTACTATATCATTTTCCTTGTACAATGTATATAAGTCATTGTTGTATTTTATTCTAAATTCTCCGTTGTCATTTGCAGGTCCAAAAATAGCTCTCAAAATTTTCCTTTCAAAAACTCCTAAAATAGCTTCGTCAGATTTTGATAATACCCATGTTTCAGAACCATGTGCCACCACTGGTCTGATCAAGGTCTTATATAATTTTATTTTATTTTTTATGGATAAAAATTGAGGCCTAAATTGTCTCTTCAATCCATAAAAGCCTTTACTAGCCGCTAAGAATACTTAGGATCCTACATTTTAACTGAAGGTTTAATTGATCTCTATACTAAAAGGATGTAATTGGCCAAATTTACACGCCGCCCGTTGTACCTCCGGGTAGAAAGCCCTGGTACCTACTGAATGTGCTGTGCTACAAATCGGAAGGTCGCTGGTTCGATCCCAGTTGGTGTCAGTAGATTTTTCATTGACATAAAATCCTTCCGATCGCACTATGGCCCTGGGGTCGACTCAGCCCCTAACAGAAATGAGTACCAGGAGTATTTCCTGGGGATAAAGGCGGCCGGTGTCTAAGGCTGACAACCTACCACCATCTTGTGCCGTTGTCACGAAATCTGGGAACCTTAACTTCCTGGAACCCTCTGGGCCTGTCCAGGCCTGTAATGGGACAGCTTTACCTTTACCTTTTACATATTGAATAGGAGACTTGGTCGGCACCGGAACCAGCCTGGACGTTGAAATGTGTCCCGACTCCCCAATACAGTAGGGTTTGCTATATAAATCGTCAGTAACTGACCGTGGCAATTTGTTTTTCAGATGATACTGAGTCACCAACAGTAGTACTGGACCGAATTGACGGAACTTCGAGCCCTCTACAGACGCTGCACCATCCCGGTGCCATCGTGCCTCCCATCACCGTAGCGGATGGTGTTGTAACTCCTGATCCCTTCAGAGATGTCATACGGACAGAACCAGCCCCAGATTTACCATCTCTCATTGAAGACATGATGCCGTATCTTCTAGAACGACACACTAGCGTCGGCACCACCCCCATTACCAAAACCACGTCGAAATTTACCACATCAACTCAAGAAAGAAGTACTGAAAGTGCCCCACTGTCTTTTCCACAAATATCTACAGGATCTGTGAGCGTTGCTTCCATCACACCAAACTCCCTCGGAGAAATCAGTAACAGTAATAACAGCGAAGAGCATTTCGAAGAAGAGACATCTCACGGCATAGACTTTGATGACGATCTTAACATAGAAGAGAACAAGGAAGAATACCCCGGTTTATCTTTCCATAGCGTCTTGCAATTTCTGTTTTCTGATGACGGTACCACCAAGGCACCAACTCGCACAACACGCAGACCTGTAACACGACATCCTACCAGCGATAGAAGTACGCCACAAAAGACGGTGACTACCACGGCAACACCATCATCTTCATCGGAGACTCTGAGCGAGGCAGGTAATAACAAACAGCCTGACAATACAACCGTCATATTAAACACAGCTTCACACAATGAGGATTCCCTTAATTACAAGACAAGTTCATCTGCTCCTATTAACAAATACGGCATAACACCACAGGCAGTGTTAACGACGGGTTTGAACAGCATCAAACCAAGTACCAGCACTCGCGAACCTTCCCCAGGAAGTCCTCCCAAACCCCAGCATCTTAATTTGCCAGTTTCAGTATCGGCAGACCCCGGGGCAGTGTCGGGGATTTTAAAGCTCGCAGGCTGCAATATCTACGGCCGCATGTACCGGGTCGGCAGGATCATTTCGGAACTTTCCGGTCCTTGTCTGGAGTGCATGTGTACTGATGTGGGAGTACAGTGTCGACCGCTCGACTGCTGATGACACCTTGATGGTGGTTTCCAACCAGCGATCTTCCGAACTGCAGAAAGGATGTATACTGAGTTTACCTGGAAAAGGAATTTACTGAAACACCACGAATACTGCAGACAGTTTTTACTGTCTCTTTTTTTATAAGTAAGTAGCAGTACGTATGCCCAGATCAGAATTATCTTAGCGAGTTACTTTTCTTTTTATTGCAGTTTGAATTACTTCACCTGACATTGTCTTTCGAACTAGAACACAAGTCACATTTCCCACAAATGAGAGAAAATATGTTCCTTATTAATGTAACGGAATGCGCATGTTCCATATTCTAAGGAAAACTGGCAAACTTTAGCCTCTGAAATGGATATATTAAAGGTCTAATAAGTATCCTAAATCTGCAGAACCGTAATACCGCGACATTAGAAGTGTTGGGAACCAAAAATGCTTTTTATTAAAGTTGTCTTCATTGTGTTATAATGTCACCGACAGACACCTCTGAAACTCTGAAGGGAAGTTACGCAGTATTTTTCAAGAGACGTAAATGAATTTGGCCCAAGTGATTGTTTAGAAACAAGCTGTTAATTTTTCAGTGCAAGAAACAAAAAAAAAAGGACAAGTCACATCTTTCTTTCTAAGTGTTACGGTGGTTTCCAGTTATTTAGGTCAGCGTCACCCAAAGTTTGAAATCAACAGAGCACGTCCCTGCTGAACATTCTATTTGCTACTTTTATGTACTTCAGTTAACTACCTTTAGCAAGAGTCGTTAATAGGTTACGGATTTTATTTTGATATTTTGTAAAATATTACAGAAATAGAATTGGATGGCGTGGACTGTATTTACCCGAGCAAGGACAGGGACAATTGGGAGGCTATGGTTTACAAGAATTCTGATCATATTTTAAGCGGGGAATATCTGGACTAGCTGAGGAACTAATAGCTTATCAAGAACTCTACTCCATGGAGTTAGTAATTTACTCTCCTCATATATTATGCAATTGTCTGCCCTTTCGATATCAACTGATTATATTTTTAAATTTTGTTCCTGTGATTATCTTATACGTTTTCTTTGTTCTTCAAATGAAGCAGCCGCATCATCAGCAACAAATACCACGTAGCTTAAAACAACTCTGGTTGATAAAGAATACATTATTGCAGTTTAAAAGTGGTTTAGGCTTTCTACGAAGACTTTCGCGCCCTGCAAGTGGTCTGCTGATCAGAATTTTGAAAATGCTGAACCAAATTACACTTTTCTTCCCTCAAACTCGCGATTTCTAAGCAATGACTTGTATTGGGCCAAACTTCCATCACTGTCACACCGTCCAGAAAAATTTAAGTACCCAGCTCCTCTGGTAATTACAAAAGCGATTTATGTGCGGTGAAATTAAAAAAAAAAAAGAGAGAGAAAAAATATTAGAGCAAGGAGGTGTCATAATAGAGGCTAGAAATGAAGGTTTTGCGACAAAATATCATTATTCTCAAAGGTGATATTGGTTCTTAAGCTTGGGTATTCTATATACCTAACTTGCCATAGGCCGATTTCATCACTTACAACTGTGTTCAAATTATATGCTGTTCAAGTTCGCAGTCTGTGTATCCTGCAACAACTGCTTCTTTTATCTGTCACAAAGGAAGTCAACTAGAAGAAAAGGAGCGGTGATTGGTCATCATAACACATTACGATTCTCAGAGAGATCTCTAGATAGAATGCAATTACTGGAAGCCAAAAGTTGGGGCTACATTTTTTTCATTTACTCAAAGGACTACTAAAGCTTACTTACTGCCTGAGATCTTCATTCTTCTGGGATTTTACTCATTGCAGATTGGTAGTTCGTTACCGACATTTTGGGACGAGCTATCGGTCCTATATTGAAGGGTCAAACAGTCCAAAAAGGATATTCTGGAATGCTTGACCCTTGAAGATAGGACCGATAGGTCGTCCCGCAACGTCGGTATAAAACTACCAGTGTACGCTGCGTAAAATCCCAGAAGAGCGAAGGTAACACTTACACTGCTGCGGAAGCCTGAAATCACCTTATCCCAATGCCAACATTTTGTGCGGAATTTTGATCCACTGAAGGAATGTTAACAAATTACAGTACAAGAGAAGAGTGAGAATAATACATGGTGCCATAACCTGGAAAAACACAAAATAAACTTGTAAATAATTAGATGTCCTTCAATTTATAAAATTTTCAATTTTATGAAAACATTGCAGAATTAATTGTCTACCTCTAAACTTTCACAAATTTGAGTGGTTTCTCCGACGTCTTATATGTGCAGTTTATATGCTGTATATACATACATAAAAATGTATCGTCTGTTTGTCCGTGAGTAGTAAAAAAAATTCCACTAACAACAAAACAAAAAATTTTTAGATTTTTTTCTTGCTCACTTTTCCTCAATTTTTCTGTTAATATCGAACAGTATATCCCAACAGAGAGTTCGAGCAGTAAATCACATCAAGTACAAATATTGTATAATATAATGGACGGCATTTTACAAATTCTATGCGTTTATTTTGTGAATGTAAGCTGGCTTGAAGCTGAACGGTAACAAATGGGTAGATAAGAACTTTCTCTCCATTGGAGGAACGTCTTGACAGATAGAGAGTTCATGTGACAGAGTGAGTGAACACTTTTAAATGTTTGTGTAGGCTAATACACATAGTCTTGCAGGGTAATTGACCTTATCTGTATATCTTAATATTAAAAGCGATACTGTTTTACTGTAAACATAAACTAAATATATATTCACTATTACAATATAACACAAATATTTACCACCAAGTAAAACAAGTTTTATTTTTAATGGTGAATATACACTTTTTTGTCATTTGTGTGTCTATAATGCGATGAAAAGGCTCGGATAAACGTCCTTTATCACTGACGATACTTTCTGATGGGCATAATTATTTTATGATCTCCACTGCGTATTGCACAAACGCACAGCTGAAACTTCGCCAACAGTTAGATAATCCATCATATCTGAACAAAATATTTTTCTGACTTTCGCTTATTCTTAGGTATTCTCTTTGGCTTCAAAAAATTTCAATGATATCACAGAAAATAAAATCTTCATACTTAGTTCCTTTAACTGACACTGAAACTTAATTTTTAAGTTACTTGCTTTTCTTTATGTAAATAAATGAGTTTCATTAAAGTGAAAGATAAAATGCGGATCAAAGGAATATACAACCGAAATTATATAAGAAGGTATGAAACAGACTTTTACCTATCGCCAAAAACAGTGAAAGATACTGCGTTGTAATTCCGTCGTACAGTTACAGACAGGTTTATAAATAACATTCTTCTCGCTTTTGATCTTACTGTCTAGAGCCACATCTGTCTTTCATTCTTTTGACATGTAGTTTAGGTTTTCTGCCATAGCACGTTTACCTCAGTACTCTACATACACAAACGTTTCATCTGTATCCAGTCTGTCTCCCAAAATAAAACGAAGCAACAAATGGCACACGATGTTATTGCACACACTCGCACTGTGCAAACAGCCTACTGTCTTTAAATTTAAGGTTCGTGTTTCCGTGCATCGCTGGTATAATTACAACTGATAACCAACAACATGCAACTGTTATAATTTACTTCTAATCAACTTTACATGTTTCGGGCTATGTTTTCGCCCATCATCAGAAGCTTATTACTGTAACTACAACTGCTGTTGCTGCTGGCTAGGGTTGCAACCCCAGCCAGCAGCAACATCGGTGGACAATACCAGAAGCTGCAGTTACAGTGATATGCTCCTGATGATGGGCGAAAACATCGCCCGAAACATGTAGAGCTGATTAGAAGTAAATAAATCAAATCAGTTGCATCTTGTTGGTTATCAAGTGTAATTATGCATACTGTCTTCAATGAATATAGTCCCATGAATGGTGGGGATAACGGTGTTTGAGGCTTCCCCTCTGTCTGCCTGTTGTATTCATCTCCAGCCACCTTCCGATTGCAGTCAATTAACCCATATATCTTACCGCTACCGGAGGTTATCATGTAGATAGTCCTCCTGGGAACAGAGGGTTTCGGCGATGGACGAGGAATATATGAAGTACACTGTAGGAGGAACCATAATGAAGGGGATCAGTCAAAGCGACTTCCGTCCATGGCCTCCGTATTGATATCTTAATGCATGTCGTTGTTCAAGGATTCAATATTTAACATGAATCAGGTTGGCTTCTAATGCATTGCAGAAATAAGAAGAAAGCTGGAGCTCGTCCATATTTTTCGGGGAAAGTATAGAAGTTGAGATGGGTCACAAATAAAATCAAAGAAAGTTGGATCGTCACTCATCACAATTAGACTGCACCTAGACATCAGTCCCACCGATTATTACACCATACACGCTACGTTACCTCATTTCTTCATCGCTCATTTAAGACACATCACATTGCCAAGAAAATAACATGTATCACAACAATTTAAAATCCCCTGTGTTGCTTTAAAATGTGTCTCACAAAGCTGACAGTAAAATTTCGCCTTTTTACAGAGAGTCATGTTTTCAGAAAACATCGTTCGCCACGACATATTTGTATAATATATAGCTATTTGTACTTTAAAGAGCAGCATAATGAACTAAATGCATTCCTACAGAGGAGAAATAACAGCAACCTTAGAACTGTGTGATATGTTTTGTCACGAATTTGGTTCACATTATGTTTGAAACGATTGCTGTTAGCCACGCTCAGACGCCCACCACGGTTAAGCACACAGCAGCACAGTACAGTTAATAAGCGTCTCCCATTGCCTCAGTTCCTTCACCGTGGTAATGCGGACGGCCAATTGAAAAATTTGCACGTTTGTCCGTCCGTTAGCAGCTTTCGCTCAGTCCAATTGTGATAAGTGGATAACTTTGTGAAGAAATTTGATGTTCCCGTTTTACTCGATGACCCCTCACTGTGAAACAACGAGCCCGAGTAGGGCAAAGTCTTGTAATAATTATGTAAAGAATTAAAGACAAAAAAAACAGGAGAATTAAAATGTGATATCATTGGCCTTGATGTTTATTAATTGCTCAAACAAATTTTGCAGCTTGGCAATAGGAGTTTATATAATCTTCATATGATTGAATGTGTAATGTAATTGATTTAAAACTTGTAAACTGTAGGACAACTTTTTGTCATAGGTGTAAATTTTTATATTCTACTTTTGTTCTTTATTTAAACTTTGACTGCTGATTTAATTTATCAAAAGTACTTATTGTTAAGATATGTTAACTACATATTTTGTTTAACAAGTTGCTTTCGCTTTTTAAATATTCGTGAAATTATAAAATATATATATATATATATTTCAAACAAGATTTATACAACATAAAGAACTGTGACTTACAAGTTACATCTTGTACAGGGTGTTTGTACATTGAGCCTCCTCAGAAAAATTATCTTCATTCGCCTTTAACTGAAATACTTTCAACAAATACTAGCATAAGATTTTTTTCCCAACCAGCTCCAATCAGTAAGTTCGGAAAAGAAACATACGTGTGCGGAGAGACAAGAACTACACACTATGAATCCATTTCACACAACTTGTGCAACTGTCGCGCAACAAGTAGGTAAAACAGCTTTTCAACTCGCAAACTGTTTCGATGTTTTACTGACCGTGCATCTCAGCATAATCTTTGTAATTAACCAACTTAATGCACAAATTCTTGTTTTATAATAAGTTTATTATATGCCTCTACATGTTTCGAGCACCATGTGCTTATCATCAGGCGGTCAAAATTGTATTATACAGCATCATCACACCTATAGGTGGCCGTCCCGTGTACAGGTTGAGAGAGGACTCTCTCAACCTGTACACGGGACGGCCACCTACAGGTGTGATGATACCAGATGCTGTATAATACAATTTTGACCTCCTGATGATGAGCACACAGTGCTCGAAACATGTAGAGGCATATAATAAACTTA
>Ga0136643_10002386_pt1 | contig 24272 bp, 21 predicted proteins | sample TergutLab28metaG_FD_96883 | JGI IMG/M metagenome (GOLD analysis project Ga0136643, IMG submission 96883) | Labiotermes labralis P1 segment gut microbial communities from Petit-Saut dam, French Guiana - Lab288 P1 (version 3) (version 3) | ecosystem: Host-associated > Arthropoda: Insects >... | reverse complement strand
GTGTTCCTCTTTTCTGTCTATTCTTCTGTCTTCCTGCTTGTCTTCGGTTTATTGAGCATTGTTGCGGCTCTATATTATTTCCTCTGGTTTTCTCGAGGTTGTGGAAGGGTCCCTCAGTGCGGCAGTGGGTCGGGTTGGGCTCCTGTCCCTTTTGTAGTGTACCCTCCTTCGTACCAGGGTGGATGGTTTCACACAACTAGCTAGGTTAATGCAGGCAATACTAAACAGTATAGTCAGGTTTATCCTTATTTATCTTCATGAAATGAAGATAATATGATATTAAGACTATGGTTAGGGTTTATCCTCCTGCTTTCTGTTCAGAAATGCACATATTCAGGTTTAAGCTGAGAGACTGACCATGCTGACAGGTTTTCATGGTTTTCCTCAGTTTTTTCAGGTAAAACCTGGAGTGGTGCCTTAATTAAGCTACAACCAGTTCCTCCAAAATTCTTTAAAATCTGTTATTCACTAAATATACTAAGGCTTCCTGTCTTCTGGGTTATGTCACAGTGTTAGTGAGTGAATAGTTCCCAAAATTTTGTAGGGATCTCTTGGCTCTTGGTGGTGAAGGATTAATGTTTCTTTGAAATGTTGGGATCTGCTCACTTAAAAACATGTCATCATATTCCAAAAACTGAATTGCCAGGAATAACCCTGTGAGAAACTAATATCACACACACTAAATTTTGTTTTATTTGAGTTTAGTTTTAACAGTTCGGATGGTTGTCAAATCAACCAAGAATAAATACATATTACAAGCAGTTTTTCTTTTTAACACACTTTGAAGGCAAGAGGATTCTTAATTGTGGAAGTAAGGTCAGTACTATGACATTCCTGTAAATTTCACTTTGTGACCAATTGGTTTCGTTCACGTACACGACAATAACCAAATTTTTTGATTGGAAATTGGTTCGTGAAAACTTCAGTGTTACTTTATTTATTTAAATTGTAATAAGTCTTGCTGCATACAAGAATTTAACACACCTTTGTGATTATGTTCCAGTGCACACCATGGAAAAGTCGCTCATGCTGCACACATAATACAACAAGAAATGCTCATCATTCAGGCTTGTATAACTTTAACTATGACCATTGCGGACAGAAGAAGAACATGTCTGAAGAGTGTAGAAGACATTTCTTACAAGATTTGTGTTTTTATGAATGTTCACCAAACATTGGGCCATGGACTGTACGAGTAGGTGACATACAGGTGTCCCTTTTATTATGTAGCTGGGCATGGCAGTTTTATTGCATAGAAACCCAGTATCTGCCATCTACTGAGGCTTCCCATGACAGGTGCCACACTTGTGGACACAACAGAAGGGACATCCAGAATATGTGTATGCATGTGTCTGTGTGTGATTTACATCGTCACTAACCTTCTTAAATTCATTTATGCCTGCATGTATGTTTCTGATATTTGTTTTCTATTTCAAGTTCACTGAATCTTTCAGGCATTCCCTCTTTTTGTACGCAGTTCTTTGCTGCTTCTCTGTTCTGGGGATGAAAGTTACACATTGAAATTATGTTTGCGGTGGAATTAAGAGTAGCTTGATTTTGAGAAATGCTTGCTCCATCTAAGAATTTTTTAAATTCCTGTCCCCTCTCTAGAAACCTGAAGATTGAAATATAATGGTAAATGTACCAGTTGTTTTATTTGGGTATGAAACTTATTATATTTACCACAATATAGGACATCCCACTTCACATTCTTCAGTTTTCAGGAAACCGTACAAAATGTGTTTAACTTCGTGTGTGATTGTAAGGTGACCATCCACTTTTCAGCTGATGAATCAGGAAAAAGTTCTTTTCTTACATTCAGGTAAAAATGGTGTTCTGTCACTCTAAGGGAAAGAAGAAGAGATCTCAATGGTCTGGGGAGAATGCTTAGACCTGAAATTGCCCTTGTGCATAATTGTGCACCACAACATGAAGTTATATCAGGGAGACGAGGTATAGCTCTGCATGTTCTTAACCTGGGCAATAGATTGGACCTGAATCATCAGTCTCATCTGCTGATGCTTCACCTCCAGGGAAGGAGTCCTTGATGCCTATCAGATAGAAGGCTGAGTGGGTCCAAGAACTAGGCTTGATGCTAGGGAGACAAGTAATATCTCTGCCTGTACTGGGAACTTAACCTTGATTTGCTGGTTGTCCTGTGTGTATCCTAGTCACTATGTTGGTTGAGCTATCCCATTTGCCATTGAACTTAAGAGAGGGAACATAACAGGAGGCTGGAGGAAATTACATAATAAGGCTGTGTTTTACATTACATTTATAAATCCAATAAAATGCGCTAGGAGTCAGTTGGTGTGTTTTACTGTTACATATAATTTTCTCCTACATAGTCTGGCTTGTCTGAGCCGCATATAAACACTAGTGTTTATCCTCAGTAGTGTTTTCTTGTATGTTTTTTCTTGTATTTGGTTCCCCCTGATAATGGCTCAGATAGGCCTAAACATGTAGGTGCAAATAGTTTGTAATAATAAAATACACAAATTGACTCCACGTGCATTTTGTTGGATATGTCTTAACTGCGTACTGCACAGAAAGGAAAATATTACGATAAAAAACTGTGATTTGTATTGGATCTGTGCCTCAGCTCACGTTCCTTGTTTAAAATCACCGAAGCATCCATTGCTTCAGTGGAAGGATTGGTGGATATTCTGTAAATAGGGTGTGAAAGTATGGACTGGATTCATCTATCTGAAGATGGGTATTGGTGTTGATAACAGTTTCTGGAAAAAGTTGGGAATTTCTTAATCATTTGAGCAGCTATAAGCTTTCAAGGATTGTACTTTATGGACTTAGTGATTAATAATTATAAAATACTAATTATCTTCAAAGGCCACCAGTCCTCATTATGTTAGGATAGATTCTATAGTACCTTTATATCCGTGATGATTTCATTACTGTTAATGTAGGTGTCTATGAAAATCCGCAATGAACGTTTCTACCAAGTACCTCTGTGTCAAAGTGATTGCACTGCTTGGTTTGATGCATGTGTTGATGACTACACATGCATAGACAACTGGATAAAGAAATGGGTGTGGACTAAGCAGGGCAACCGTTGTCCAGAAGACATGGCGTGCAGAACCTTCAAAGAAATATTTGGTACAGCTGAGAACTTCTGTGAAGAGGTATTGTATATGCAAGTAATTTGAGGAGCCCATTTAATTATGTCTCTGGGTGCAGAAACATGTGCGTTTGCCTTGAGAAGATTAATTGATTGTTAATTAATTGTTAATTGGTATGGATCTCATCCTATGGAATGTGAGATGAGTGCTCAGTTATTAATTTTGAGCCATAGAGGGTAGGTTGTTAGTGTATGTGAGAAATGGCTTGTCTTAAACAAAGAATGCTTATTTATAAAACTTTTGCAAGTATGCAATGTGGAAAAAGTCACCAAATTTTTGTAAAAGGTATTGCACATCAACTTACACACGCAGCAGTGCTCTATTAAGGAACAGTATGTATACAGAATAGTGGAACAGTCTTGAGTGACAAGTCAGTGCTAGACTACACAAAGGTATTTTAACTGAAGAAAAATGGGATGATATTGGTGCTTGAATGGGGGAGGGGGCTGGAAAATCTTTGTGGCAGTTGGGGGTGTGAAAATCACTCAGCTGACATGTCTACAAACCCCCTCACCCCTACTAGATTAGAACCAACAATTCCTTTCTCTAAACTCTGAACAGGAAGCCTATTTTACAGGTGGTTTCCAGAAGCAATAGGCAGTGGGTTTTTTCATCTGGAACTTTGTTTTTGTTGGATGAAGTGTGATTTACATTAAGTGGGGATGTAAACAGCCAGAAGCATGCCGGTGTTCCAGTAATCTGCATGGAATTCATGAAGGTCTTTTGCATGAGCTTCAAGTTGTAGGTGGTATGCGGTGTGTACGAAATCAAAAGGCCCATGTTTTTTTGAAGGAACAGTAGTTTCACTGTTGTCTACAGTTAATTTTGACACCATTCTTCAGAGAATTAATAGAAGAAGGAAGTTTATGGTTTCTTCGTTTAGCACAATGTGCCACGTCCCATACAACAGATTTCTCAATAACTGCCCTTGAAGAGGTATTCAACAAACAGTTGATAGAACAGTTTGCAAATTCTGTTCTCCAGATTTGAAGCTGTACAGTTATTGTTTGTGAGAGATGCTCAAAGATAAATTGATGTAATTCACTTTCTTTGCAAGAACTGACAGATGATACTAGAAGTGAAATTGCGAACATTTTAAGACATGGACTCTATGTATTGGTGTAAGGCCTGCTTTGTAGAAGCTGAATGTCAGCACTATGAGTCTGTTCTATGAATGAGGTAAATTGAACTACAGGAGATAAATAAACTCAGAATTCCTGCTAGATGTCACATTGTGATGTTTTTGTGACAGCTGCTATGCTCAAGGACACAGTAAAATGGACACTTTGTATAACAATACATTGATCACACCAAGGTTTTATGCAAGAGTTTAAAAATGCCTAATACATTTTAATGAAATAGTTTCTATTGAAATAACACCATATTTTGCACGCAGATTTCCTTATCAGACTGCTAAATTAGAATGGACATTTGGTGCATTTATATCAGTAGTTAAAAAATGTACCTTATGGTCTGATTTATTTGTGTTGATCCCTGATTACATAATGATCGAGGTCAAACTGCAGAGGTTATTTGGCAGCAGATGCAGTAATGAAAATGCCCATGAGCTGTGAGAAGACAATGATGGTTACAAGCTGTTTATGGTACTAAGATGACATTCATTTGGAATAACAGGAAAATTATAAACACCTGAGACAGGGTAGTTGGTATTCCATCAAGATTCAAACTGCTTTCATCCTGAATGCAAATCTTATTGGATGTTATTGTTGCACTGACATACAGTTGGGATCTTGAAGAGAGAATGGTAGTGGGAATGGGAATCATATTTTGCTGGCAGATTATTATACCTTTTTCTTTTAAAGTAGTGTTGTTTACTCTGAGAACTGGATTTTGAGTGGATTGTGGTGGTGCATAAAGGAGTGATAGTAACATTGCAGCTGAACAGGTCTGTGGATATGCCCAGTCTTTTTCCCTGAGATGCAATTGGGTCCCATTTTCCATTTTGCCTTGCATTTGCATTTTATGAGTAACTTTACACTTATGACCACCTTAAGTGCAAGGTAGAGAGAGGACAGTTGCAGTGTGTCAGTGCCCCTTTCATGTGGCTACCAGAGTCTGTTTGAAACTCCATAAAAGAGAGTAGTTTTAGTTAGAGACGACAAACAAGATCAGTAATAATTTCCAGTACGAGTGTCTTTACTCTTGTTGGAGCCTGTTGGATTTCTGAGATATGCAACTGTCAATATCCCACCTTGTATAAATTGTTGTTCATTTGGTAGAATGTGATTTCGCAAAGAAAAGCAGTTTGGTCTAGGTGTGAAATATGTCTTACTTACTTGAATACATCAAAGCTCATGATCTTATTCATGCCCGTGTACATGTCATCATTACCTAAGTGATGTCTGATTTGGTTTGGTAACACATTACCTATACACTTGCAGCTTTGTTTGAAAGGAATGGATTAACTTTGCATCATTCCTTGCAACATTTCAAACAATTTTCAACAACTGAATTCAATATAAACTGTATTGTAATGGTGAGAGAAATTAATAATAAATATGAAATAGTGGAAAATTTGGATGATGAAGATAGTATTGACAATAATATTAATGAGAAATTATAAGACATTAAAACAATAATCAAGGAAACTAAACAGCAGCTTATAGAAAAGGATGAACGTACAGAAACATTTAAAAATAAGTGGTACAATGAGGAATGCAAATTTGCAATATAAAAAAGGAAGAAAGCAAGAGAAAAGTGGTTGATAAGAGGAAGAAGGGAGAAGGAAGAGCAGGAGTATCACCACAAAAGAAAAGAAGCTCACAAAATAATTAGGAATAAGAAAAAGACATATATGAAAAATGTAGTAGACTCAGTAGAAGAAAATCAGAAGCATAATAACACAAGGAAAATGTATCAAACAGTAAATTAATTTAAGAAAGGATATCAAAGTAAATTTAGCATAATTAGGAAAAAAAGGAGAATTGGCAATGAATACAAAGGAGAAAGAAATATGAAAAGAATATTTTGACAAATTACTTAACACACAAGAACCAAGGGAATTAATTAAAAAAAGAAATAAAGAAATTAGTGAAGTTGAAGAACTCACTATAGAAGAGGTAAAAAAAGCAATAAGAAACTTAAAAAAATAACAAGACAGCTGTAACTGATGGAATATTATGGAGAAAGTAAACTACTGAATAGCATGTATGAACTAGTAAGACAAGTCTTAGAGGAGGAAAGGATACCTGAAGAATGGAAGGAAACACTAATAGTTCCTATACACAAAAGAGGAGACAGAGATAGGTGTGAGAATTAACAGGGGAATAGCACTGGGAATTGCAGCTTACAAAATGTTTTCGAATATAACATTGGGAAAAATTAAACCATATATTGAAAAAGTTATGGGCGACTATCAGTATGGATTTAGAGATGGAAGATCTGTAATTGACAACATATTTGCATTGAAAATAATAAACAAGAAACTTTGGGAGTATAATCAGAGTGTATGGTATTTATTGATTTTCAAAAGGCATATGACTATACAGAAAGATACATTATGGAAATGTATGAAAGAATTTAAAATTCCTACCAAACTAATAAATATGTGTAAAACATGGGTACAGGAGACAAGAAGTGTGGTTAGAATAGAAGAAACATTATAATATTTTTTTGAAAATAAAATAGGCCTGAAAAAGGGTGACCCTTTATCACCAATATTATTTAATTTGGCAGTACAAAAAGTGATACAAAGTGTGGCATTGGTTCCTAGTGATATAAAGATTGGTAAATAACAATCGAATATGTTAGCATATGCAGATGACATTGTATTAATTGGAAAAAGTGAAATAGAAATAAAATTTTTTGTGGAAATGGAAAATATTGCCAGAAAGTTCAGACTACAGATAAACCAAGAAAAGAGAAAGTATGTGATAGGGGAAAGGAAAAACAGTTTAATGGAATATAAAAAGGGCATTTGAAATTAAAAAAATACAAATCTGAAAGAGTGGAAATTTTTTAAATATTTAGGAGTTACATTTAATTAAGATAACAATAACCAAATAGACTTGCAAGAAAGAATAAAAAATGCTAACAAAACGTATTTTATGCAACAAAGATTTTTTAAAAATAAAAACATATCAAACTAAAATTAAGACTAAAGAACACAATAATAGACAAAACATTAACATATGCATCAGAACCTTGGACACTAACAAAGTGAGATAGAAAGCAATTGAACATTTTTGAAAGGAAATTGTATAGAAGAATTTTAGGCCCAGTATATGACAATGAAAAAGAAAATTTGAGGATATTAACCAATAAAGAAATTTATGCAATACTACTATAATAGAGACAATAAGGTTAAATAGATTACATTGGTTTGGGCATGTACAGAGAATGGAAGAAAATAGAACTCCCAAAAAGTTATTATATATCAATTTGGGAACAAGATTGAGAGGTAGACCAAGAAATAGATGGCAAGATAAGGTGAGAGAGGATGAACCAGTAGTTGGAGGAGGGTGGCAGGAAAAAGTGCATAAAAGAGAGGAATGGAAGAAGCTCCTGAGAACGGCAAGGAATCGTTGCATTTTGCACATGCCAAAGGAATGAATAAGGAAAGAGTGACTGCAAATTAAGTACAGTATCTCAATATTAAGCATAGATTTTTACTTAGCAATTCAGTGTTTTGTGACACTGTATGCATATACTTCCCCAAGAACCGATCTGAGAGTAATGGTGATTTACCAAAGCCATCATTTATCATTTATTGTTTAAAGCCACCATAAGAATATTTTTAGATTTAGGTGGACTTGTGACGCTCAGTACCAGCCAGCAGCTGACTTCTGCCTCCTTAAATCTAGCCACTTTACCTTAATGAGTAATGGTGCTGAATCTTTCAAGGAAAGTTATGTGTACTTAGATGTCATAATTCATGATATTCAGCTGAGTTACAACTGATCCTAAACTTTATGGTGTGCAGAACTGGATAAAGTATAATCACTATGAAGTGATGTTCATTGCATGAACAGTGTTTGGGTATAGCGTTTATAGTAGACATACCATAGTTAGAAATACACTCATTAATAACGGCATAATGCTGATGAGTAAGATTAACATAAATCTGCAAATCTTAATGCAACAGAAGTGATGTTTCAGGAGAACAGTTTTTGTAAGAAACCAGAATATACCTTTAATCACTCAAAAATAATATTGAGCATAGCTAAATATCAAATATCTGTGATTATACCATACTACAATCTTGCTTGTTTCTGTAGGTGTGGGATGATTCATGGAAGTATACACCAGATGATCAGCCATGTATGAAGATATGGTTTGATGGAGAGAAAGGCAATCCTAATGATAAAGTTGCAAAACTGAAAGTTGTACACTTGATGAGGCAATATAATACAGGCGTTGAAAGAAAGAGCAGTCTTCTCTCAAACTTCTTGTTGGCAGCAGTCTTTATAGTTGTGTTTGTATGATAGTGAGTCCGTCTCTCTTGTTTTGATTGGAGTGCAGGGTAGTAGTAGTAGCAATAGTGAAACCTCTACATAAGGGACTGGACCTTCAGAATTCAAAGAACTAATCACTAAGCAACTGACCACAATTTTCAGCAAAATATTGCTGTATCATCATACAAAAACATGATTTGCAGCAGTAGAATTTTCTTTGCCTTATGTGTAGCAATGTGATTCTCATTATCAGTCATACAAGCTCAACTCTTTAGATCTGATATCTAAACCAGGTGTAGAATCTCGTGTGCATTGCGATGGTGCTAGCAATGAACTTGTGCTTCTGAGATGTATCAAAATCAAGTTTATAAAGTAAAAACATTGCCTGAAGTAACACAGTACTGTCCAGATAGTGATTACACATTATTTGCTCAAAAACTGAAGACTACTTTGGTCACATCTTCTAGCAACACAATAACTGCTCATGCACATTCAGCACAGATCACAACTGTTGTTTGGTAACCCAATGTTCTGGTTACTACAAATGGAGGTTACTAAAGAAAGTGTGTATGGAAATGACTTTAAGTTTCCAAAAATCATACTAAAGAAAAAAAAATAAAAAAATCTTTCCATATAGGTGGCATACATGCTGTTTCTACTTGGTATGCAGATCATTAAGTAAAACCCAAGTATAACACTGTGTGCATGAGCATAACATTAAATAAACATTATTAATCTCTGAAAACTTGCTGTGTCACCCCAGATATTATATAGACAAAGTTATAGTTGGGATGGACCTCACAAACCGCCATGGTAACCGAACTACTGGACTGTTTATTGTATATTTACTTATACAACAGTAAAAGCACAGAGAAGCTAATCAAGCACCATGTGGTCCAGGTGTGTTAGGTTGTGTTAAATTTGCCTTCTGTCCATGATCAGGGTTCACTTGTGTTGTAGAACATAATTAGTTCAAATCATCATCATTTTTCATTTTGGGTAAGTGTATGAATGGGATTTTGATGAAGTGTACACATTAATAAATTTACTGTTTTTTTTTTCCAACTTAGTTACTTTAGTATTCTAGTTTCATTGCATTTTTTGAGGGCATTGTTGTGCCATGTTTTAGTCAGTTTGGTTTTAGATTTTTATAATTACTAGACTTTTTAAGTTGGAACTGCTCAATCATGAACTCTGTTTATAGTGTTCATCATATTGCTTGTTCTTTAAGTTCTCAACAATTTTTCTGGGGTACTTGGTGATACATGCAGCATATCTACTTCAGAGTGAATCTTATTAGATTTAATACACTTTATGTTCACCTTTGTATGAGTATATGGAGAATAGCTACTTACACTGTTGTTACAAAATGACTGGAAGCATGAAGAAAGTCTGGAAGGCTTATATGGAGCAGTGTATAGCTTCCAAAGAAACATACTTCGAAGGGAATAATAAGTATATATAATGATTTCATTATTAAAGTACTTTATGTACACTATTCTGATTGAATAGACATGTGATATTTATTATGTTTCTGGTGTATTACACAATTGTAGATGTGCCTTTGAATTTTTCATGTTATGCAGATCTGCACAGCTGTTATATGGCCTTACTTGAAAATGTTGGTTACTTATAGTACACCTAGTGTTTGAAGGGTGACCTTTGGTATACTTCCCCGCAGGTGACTCATAGGAACATGCTTATGAGTTACATCTCAAGCACAACTGCTCGCTCTACATCAGTAAGAAGTTGTCTCATATGATCTTGGTGCTCTGGCTGCTGCTTATAAATTTTGTCTGACAATAGCTCCACAGAGAACAAAATGAAATGTAGGATCTGGTGATCTTGCAGGCAAATGTATGGGTGTGCCCCTACCTCTCCATCCTTTCAGATGGTTTCAAATGTTTCTGAATGATTCTGTGGAGCTCTGCCATGTTCACAGAGCTGCCTCTTTTTTAACAGTGAAAGAGCATTCTGGAGAAACTGCAAAAACTGATGTCCAAGGGTGCACAAATCTCAGACAACAGGTGACTAAATTTTGTGTGGTGGCACCTAACATTAGCATGGAACTTGCTTTATAGCTATCTGACCTGTTGTATGTTGCTAAAACAGCACAGTTTCATGAAATATCAATTCATCTGCATTCAGCGAGTGACAAAATTTCACCCTTCGCGAGTAGTTTATCTAGCTGAAGGTAATACAAGTGGAACTTAATCCTTCTTAAAATGAAACCAAGTGGGTGCCTGTGGGGCACTGGATACATTGCTGTTGTGACCTTCTTCAATATTGCATTTCCCTTGTAAACATCCCAATGTGTTGCAGTAATCTCTTATTTACAGAAATTTAGTTTTACTTCAAAGACTCCTTACTGACCTCTTTGCTGACAGACTTGCATATAATGTTTTGATTACATTCATCATAAACTAGAAGCACATCAGTATATTGATCACTCAGGGACAAGAACTACCATAGCAAAGGCCGCTGTGAATCTTCCAAACTCAGGTTTTAAGCACACTACACTGGGTCTGCAGTGTAGAAATAATGAACATAAATTTTTTGTGATTACACTGCCAATGCACAAAATGAAAATGGTGAGATGTTTTAGTTCCTTTGTACCAATAGATTAGATTCATGCTGTACACACATAGTGTTATATTAAGATTTTCATTAATTTATACCAGGTGCTTCTCACTGCAACAAAAAATTTATGAAATACTCCCATGGTGCTCTTGTTGATATGGTTAAGGCTGTGTACTGTAAGTCCTGGATAACTGGACAAATTAGAGTATCAAACAATGTAACACAGTGATTACATGGAATAAACAATATACACTTGTTTTGATTAGAACTCTCATTTATTTCTGATACAGCACCCGAACAGTCCTTCATAGGCTGAAGCAAAAGATATGAGCTACAGTTTAAAAAAAATGTACAATCAGATGAAAAGAAAACAGTGTACATGCCAGTAATGTCCGGATATATTATGGAAATCCTCCATCATCATCATCCTCAGCCATTTCCTTGGCCAACTCCATGTCTTGCTGCTCCCTTTCTCGTCGCTCTTCTGCTGATTCTAAATCTTTACCATAGGATTTTGGTGGGTATCGCATTGCTTTCACACTCTGGTTATGCAGATCGAGGCAGAATGAGATCCGCTGATGGAAAGCCAGTTGTGGTTCTCTTGTACAATATATGTCTGTTGTCTCTTTGCTGCGCATGTAGCCACGTTCTGGATCTAAAGTAGCTTCAATAACTCCATCCCTTATGGCCTTGGCAACAATGAACTCTGCATCATCTGGTGAATCCAGCCCCAACTTTCGTGCAATATCAGCTGGAGCAATACGGGAGTAAGACAGACCCACAGAGCGAATAGCTGTCTTGATTACATTATGGCGGAGGCGCAATATGAGAGTAAATGTATGGTCTGCACGAAACTGAGGCCCAAAATTTTCCAGTACTTCACCAAATCTATTAAGATGTCCCATTCGCACTGCCTGGGTAAGCTGGAAGTATGGTGCCAATGACCGTCGGAGTGCAGCTTGCCTAAATGTCTGACGTTCTGGAATATCCCCTAGCAAGAGTTCCACTGTCACTGCCAGCTTCTGTACTGTTTGACGGAAGCCCACAGCTGCAGTTTGTGGAGCTTTACGCATAGCCTGAACAAGATGCTTGTGGGCTGCAGAGTACTCCAGACGAGCTGCCTTGATACGGCCAAGGTAGTAGAAAAAGCGAGCCCACTCATTGTTACCAGCTGTTTCTGGGAAAACTGACTTTGAGACAAGTTTATCAGCCTGATCATAGAGATTGTAATGCAAGTAATTGCGTAAGAGGCAGTTAATGAGTACTCCTTGCCCTTCATAGTCATTTCTCAATGTGGCTGTTCGTAATCTTGAATGCAAAAAGCCACGTATTTTTTCCAGTTGGTTTGTTAATTCATAAGCGCGAGAATGGTAGAAGTAACATTTTGCTGCTATCAGATCAAGGGTGCGGCGGTTTTGGGCAGTTACTTTTTGCATTAATAGATCTGAGCACTGGACAGCAAGATCATACTTCTGACCATCAATCAGCTTAAGAAGCACCACGAGATGAATGTAAGTATCTATCTCAGGAAGGAGAGGAGTAACTGAGCTCCTACCACTTCTCATTCGGTGGCTACTACTGCTCTCAGTTTCCATAGGTTCCTCCACAAATGCCAACAGTGCATCCCTTTCAGTTGCTGAGTGTGTATAAAATCCAGTGATAATTCCTCTCAGAACATTAGGGTTCAACTTCCTCCGTGTGTTCGGCAATGTCCTTAAGACCCTTAATATGAATCGTGGTTCCTTGCTCTGTACTGCCTTTTCAATTTGACGGGCATGCTCTCTAATGTCCTGAATTGTAAGGGCGTCTGTATCCTTTCTAGTGTCTCCAGTATCTTCATCGCCAGAAGGGCTGTCAGCATTTTTCATTTCCACATCCACATTTTGTTCTGCCACAGCCACCATATCTGGTTAATCTCCTAGAAAAACAATGGTTACTCTGTAACTTTTGATGGAGAAAAACCACAGATTTTCATTGTAAGGAAATGTCATTATATGTGTGTGTCATTCACTAACAAATTTTAAATGGCTGACTTAGGAAAATGAGTCTGATCAAATGGCTGAAGGCCATGACATCCACATTTTTGTAAGCTGTCACTTTCAACATGTTAGGATGCACAATTCTGATATGAGACAAACATTGCCCTTCAGTGTTTGGATACCCACTGTGTCAACAGAAACAGGTAACCAAATACTGCAGTGAATGACCTCAAAATATGTATTCATTCCTTTATTTCATTTATTTACATTCAAATTGATCCAAAATGGTTGTAAGACCTACTGGATATATATAGAACAAGTCTAAATGAGTTAAATGTACATACAATGAATACATTATTACATATTTATATAAGAGAAAGATAAAACTGAATGCATGAAAAGATATAGGAAAACAGAAGAGGAAAATGTATAACAATTTTTAATTAAATCACTGAGAGAAATTCAATACCAAATTAAAATATATAGCACGATTAGCTACCTACATTTTTTCTTTTATTAATACTGAAGCATTCATCTAATGAATAAAATTAATTTGTAAGTAAGAAACTTTTAAGGCAATTTTAAATTATTCTGGGTTATTAGAGAAGATTTTGTGTTGGAGGGAGGACATTAAAGACTTTAATACCAAGGTATTAAACATAGCCCTATTTGTCTGAGGTCAATGGAGATGGGTAATTGTATCGTATTTATGCTACAAGTTTCCAAATTAACTATAAATTGATCTTTATTATTAACCACAAATAACAGTAAATGAAATATGCACTGTGACTTAGGGGTAGAATTTTTAATTTTTTTGAATAGAATCTCTACTTCTACATCCCATAAAATTCTGATTACCCCATTTTGCAACCTGAAGACTTTACAACTTTACAAAGAAATCCCTCAAAATAGCAAACCATAATTCATAATAGAATGAAAGAGGCAATAACATGTCATAATCAATGTTGTATGAGACATGTATGGCTTAATGGACCTAATTACATAACAAGCAGTACTCAGTTTTAGATATAAGCTGTTCTATATGAGTTCTCCAGGAAAAGTTACTGTCATTATTTATTCCAAGAAATTTAATATGTAAAAAGTTGGGTATTAATTTACTGTCATAACCATTCTTCATATTAACAGTTTGGTTATTCATGGTAATGAAGTGAAAATAGTTTTCTCAAAATTTAAAGAGGGAATATTTCCTTTAAACCATTTATTTATAAGTTAAAAAATTGTATGGATATCCTTACTGTAATTAGCAAGACTGAAATTAGTAAATAATATACAGGTATCATTAGCAAATAATATCAGTAGAGATTTGTCATTTAAAATCTTAGGTAGCTCATTTATACAAAGAAGAAAAGAAAGGGGCCAAAAATAGAACTTTGAGGAATGCCATGTTTGATTAGTGTCCAGTTATAAATGGTGCTATAACCACGATTCTTATTGTATATTAATGCTGTTTGATATCTATCAATTAGGTAATATTTATAAGGTATATTACTATTATATCTATACCAGTTATTCTACAAAGTTCCAATTCAGACTGTAATATGTCATGGCTGACACAATCAAAAGCTTCTTCAAGATCACAAAAAATGCCTAACACTATTAATCTGTTTTTCAAAGCCTTCAGAATTTGATTAGTTAATATGTAAGTGGCCTAATTTGTTGTTGATTTTGTCCTGAACCCATACTGGTCCATGCTTAATATGTTGCATTTATCTCTATGTTTCATAAGTCATGATTCCATTACCTTTAAAAAAACCTTTGGGAACGATGTTAAAAGTGATACACGTTGATAGTCGGATACACTGTTTTCATTACCTCTTTTGGTATAAGGGCTTTTCTACTGAAAATTTTAATTGATCAGGGAAGATACCAATGGAGAGAGTTTTATTACATATATAATTTACGAGTGATCTTACACAAGAAGAGCTTATTTCTAGTAACTCACTAGAAATTTCATCATACCAATATGAATTTATGACCTAAGAGATTTAATTATTTGTTCAGTTTCTTTAGTCAGTATGGGCTTATGTTTTATATTTGGATATGGTGTCATAAAAACTTGTGATATAAATTGCGTGGAACTATTGTTAATTTATGACTATTAACATTACTGTATGTATTATTAACAGTAATGTTGTCAGCTATTGAAAGAAAATTGTTTTTAAATGTATTTTGTTGGTTACTGATCATTCTGCCACTGAGATTTGAAGAATGTATATTATCATTATTAGCTTTTGTGCCCATTTCCAATTTCATAATCTCCCATGCAGTATTCTTCATATTTATTACCTGAGTATCAGTTTAATCTTTTAGCCTCCTTAATAACATCTGACAATATTATGCAACAGGATTTGTAATGCTCTTTTATGGTTCAATTATTACTATTTCTGCTCTCTAAGTAGAGTTACCCTTTTGTCTATATGAAGTTCTTATTCCTAACATCCAGGAAGTATTTTTTTTTTCTACTATGTTGTCTGTGCTTATAGGAAACCTGAATAAATAAAATCCTTAAATGTGTGTTTAAAAAAGTGTTAAAAATTACTTTAACATCATCACCATTAAAAGAAGAATCCCATTTTTCATAGCTTAATTTGATTTGAAAGTCTGTAATAATGTATTACTTTTTCTTTTAAAATAAGACTGATACTCATATGGCTTGATCTGAATATTATTTAAAATTATAAATTGTGCATCATAATCAGAAAGTCCATTCATGAATCTAATTGTCTCATAGTCATCCGTCTAGAGATATCAATGAAAATATTATCAATAACAGAACTAGAATCACTATTAATTCTTGTAGGAAAATTACCTTTACTACAAAGACTGTAAGAGTTTAACAGAGCATCCAGTTGACTTTTCATATCATTGTCATTAACATAATTTACATTTGTATAATCACATACAAGATCTCATCTAGGACTATGTAATATTTGGAGTATAATGTCTAATTGAGTTTTTTCTTCATATGTATTATCTAGTTCTATTTCTTTTAAGTGATGTTTTGTAAGACACAATAAATGAGGTAGGTCAGAGTATATGTGACATGCAAGTTCATTACTTTTTCTTCTAAATCCCCAGCATTCTGGTGACAGATTTCTAATTACTGTCTATCAGATAAGTAATATGAAGAATGCATTCTTTACTGTCACTTGATTTGGTTTAATGCTGTCATTTGTTTGATTTACAAGTTATCAACTAAAGTTATTCAATTCACTAATGTTATATAATTGTGTAATAAATCAGATGCATACCTGGCCAAAAGTACATGGTTATTATTATTATTATTATTATGTACTGTATTATGCTGTAGGATATGATTCTCACTGTTTCTTTTGCTAGTTGGTACATTATCTTTGATGAACCCACTATCCATAAAACAACTTCATGTCTTGTCACTGGGATTATTCATTGTCTTCTTGAAGTCCTCATTAAAATACCTATTAATTCTGATGCACTATGACTTTCAACATTTGAATTTACCTCTTCAAAACTAAACTCTATGTGATCTTTCTGTTCTAAGCTGGTTTGGGGGGGGTGTCTTGTCAGGGTTTGTTTTATGTTACTTGCTACCAACCTCACCATCCATTCCTTACCAGCTGTATTTATATGTAACCCATGTTGTGTGAAATATTCCTTATTTAAATTTTTTCTATTATTTTTAAATAATCCAACCTCTTCATTATATTGAGCAATTTCATTTCCTGTTATATACTTTTACAGCCTTACTGACACAAATGATGCAGGCAGATCATGCCTATGAGGAACATGCATGAATTTTTAATAACATTCTGAATACTTGAGAACATTTTATTCTAACTTTCTTGTTGGGAAAATTCATTATAAGTCCATCACCACATAGCTAACATCAGGAATTAAGACATCATGTCAGAATAAAAGGAAGCTTTTCTTAATAAGCAGAAATAGCAATGACCTCAAAAAAGATCCACTGTAATTATCTTACAGTTAATTCAAAAATAAGACACAAACTACTTGGAGTATTATCAAAACTGTCTCAAGCAACATAACTAATACCAAGAATATATATATGACAAATGTAAATAATAACCTAGGCAATGATAGCCAAACTATAGCTAATGCATTCAATGAATATTTTTTAACTGCTGTGGATGTAATTACAGATAACCTACTTAATAAAAGTAATTATTAAATAATATCAATCCTTTAAAATATTTACACAATGTATTTGAACAACCATGTCCAACTATTAAAATGAAATACACATCCACTAAGAAATTGAAAAAATTATAAAATCTCTGAAAATGAAAGACTCACATGAATATGATAGGATATCAACAAAAATTCTAAAACTCAGTTTGTCATATATTTCAACCCCATTAATTTTATATATGCAACAAGATGCTTTCCACTGGTATATTTCCCACTAGATTAAAACACAGAAGATTTTATCAGCACATAAATTGTAACCATATTTAGTAAATGAAAAATTTGGTTTTAGAAATAATTCACCTATAGAAAGAGCTTCATACAATTTAATAAATGATACACTTTCATAATTAAGCAGTAAATTGTTGATAGGCAGCGTTTTCTGTGATCTACAGAAAGCATTCGACTGTGCTAATCATGATACATGGTCAAAAATGGAGTTTTATGGTATCTCAAATAAAGCAAACAGAATAATTAAATCTTACCGAAAAGTTAGGTAACAGAGAGTTTTGTTAAAAAATAATTCTACGAAATATTTCTCTAAATGGGAGTGAGTTAAACACGGAGTCACTCAAGGCTTGATTCTTGGACCTCTTATTCTTTCTTTTGTATGTTAATGATCTTCCAAAACCCATATCTGACACGTCTAAGCTGATTTTCGAAAGAGATGAGCAAAATTGTTACAAATTACGCTCCTTATGAATTTGCAAAAATATAAACAATGCTTCTTTACTAAAATTAGTAGTTGGTTTAAAAGTAATTTATTTTCATTCAATTTTGAAAAAAACCTATTTCCTATAGATCAAGACTAAAAACAGTCATGAAATTGACATGAAAATATCTTTTGAAAATATACATATTACTTATATTTATAATATTAAACTTTTTGGATTGATGATTGATAATTCTCTGTCTTGGAAAAACCATACTGATGAACCAATTTCTCAACTGAATAATGTACATTATGCAATTAGGGCAGTTAAACCATTAATGTTTCCAGAAGTATTAAGAATGATTTATTTTTTTTTATTGTCACTCCATTATATCATATAGCACAAATTTCTGGGGAAGTTCTTCTCATAACAAAATTATATTTAAAACTAAAAAAAGAATACTTTTGAGTTCTTACAAATTCTAGTATTACAAATTCTTGTCGTGATTTGTTTAAGACATTAAACATTTTGCCGCTTCAATCCCAATATATATTTTCTTTGTTATTGTTTGTTGTTAAGAACAGAGGGCTATTAAGGTCTAATTCTGATGCACATAATATTAGTACAAGATACAATTCTGACCTACAATTACAATACCTCATCATTTATTACAATATTACTAATTCTTACATCACAAAATAAATTATAATGTAAATTTAATCTAATTAATATCTGCATGTATAAATTGTATATAATGTTCTACATTCAATTGTGCATGTTATTCTTTTATGTGAAGCTTTACTTGCTATGATAAATGCTCTCTCTGCATACATCATATTATATATGGCTACTTCTGTATCAAAAGATCCATGTAATGTAACGAAAAAAATAAATCCGGATGGCTCGCCGTCCCAATTAATCCGGAACAGTGGCGTTTACTGAATTTCCACTTTCTTCCGTTTGAATCCTCTATCATAAATACTGCGAACCAATGACACAAGATCAATGGAATACTGAGGACATTTTGCGTGAAATTATGTGAGGGCAAAATACATCACATTTTGTGGGTAGTTTCTATAAAACCGCGAAATTCTGATCGTCTAACCTACGTAATCAAACAAAAAAACACGTCCTTACATTACAAATTACACTACATACTCAGCGTAATTCCTATACAGACTGTACAAAAGTAACTTTAAATAAGAATATCTAAATACTTACAACTTACTACGATGATGAATACTTCGCACACGAACCTGCTCGAAAACGCTAAGTAATATTGCCCAACCTCAGCAGTGCAAATTTACTGCTGGCTCCACAGTCTCATCCAATCATCATCTGTGGTACTTTACCCATGGATCAGAGTTTGTACCCATGTGTATGACCACTGAATACACTTAGCACAACGAATAACTCTGAAGTTGTTTGTCCACAGGTAATCCATGGATTGTGACGTTTAAAATACCGGTGCAAGCAACCGAAGTGCAAGATCTGGTAAACCCAAAGCGTTTTATAAATATTTAATGTTTGATTTGTGATGGTGTCATAAAAAAAATCTAACGCGTAGGATGGCATTGTATACATTATGTTTTTAGTGTTACATGTGATTGTACTTTAGGTTTTACTATTGCATAACCAGCAGTTCTGGTACGATGCATGTGTATCTATAGTAGGTGTTAAAATATCATCTGAATTTGTTCACGCATGTTGGAGCATATTGGACGTATTAATGTGTCCATGACAGTGTGGAGGTTAGACATTAGCTAGGGAACGAAATATTCGTGTCGGTATTAAGAGTTGGCACTATCGGTTATTGCGGTTATGATCTGCACTACCTCGGAGGTTGGCCAGCCAATGAGTGATATTTTTTAGAAATGGCCCGTTTGATTTACGAATTGTGGAAATCACACCTCAAAATCATGTTGTTTAGAAGTATACTTTAATGAAAATTTGGGTGCATATAGCTTTCAGTGCTGATACACCTTGAAACCCACATTTGTACATCACTGAATGAAAATAATAATTTAAATACAAACTACGTAAGTTTGTGGACCTTGCCTGTATTTCTTGGTTTTATAAATTTCCTATCACATTCGATCATAGTTTTGCTGACAGGAATCACCTAAACTCGAGTTACACTACCCAACATGCATGAACAAATGAATGCTTTTATTTTGGGAACATTAGGCATGAGGTTGCTTAGTAACTGCAGAAACATAGTTTACATTTGCCAGCATATGTCTAAAGTAGACATTGAACTGAGCCAGGCTGGCCTCATTACACAAACTATTTATTTATTTGCATTCAAAAAAGCTGGAAAACCTACTGGGTATGGATGAAGTCAAAATGTGTTGAATATACATCCAAGACAGTTATATAGAAGGATTACAAGGTTAGGCCGTGATAGTTGGTTGTATTTTCAGGAGTTACTGGTTGTATTGTCAGGAGTTAGTGAAACAAAAGTATATATTATTTAAAGATTAGGTTTTTGAGGTTTGTATTAGTGAGAGCTGCCGAACATAATTCAAAAAGTAATCCACCATGGTTAGTTTTTTAGGTATGATGTCAATGACAGAAACTACAGTGGAATGAAGACTGTATTTCATTAAGATTAAGCCTTGAGATTTTATTGTAATGGCAGTCAGCGTACATAAAAAACAACAGAATTTAATCCACCAGGGTTAGACTTTTGAGATTTCACGTTAGTGTTTCTGAACATGTGTTTCAAATTTACACTGAATTGCAGCACAGCTGTTCATACTACAACAAAAATTAAGCTTTGAGGTTTCATTTCATGGACAGAAGCTTTTCTTATGCTGTACAGGCTTGCAAGATAGGCTATGGAAAGAAACAGTGTTGTATGTGAGCTTCCTGTTTACCTTCTTTCCTTCCTTAATTTTGTAACCATTATGTATGCTACAGCCACTCAGTGTTTGGCAGTCATCATTCAGTATGGTTTAAGGTATATTGGATAAAACATAAATTTGAGACCGTAGGTTTGGGTTTGTACATTATTAATACTTTAACAATTTAAGTCATAAATGTGCCATTTGTTACTCGTGTACAGTAATTGTCTTTTCAGGTGCTGTTGCACTTACAAGTGTGCACAGTGCTTTAACACTGGGCAAGTAAGATGGGTGCTGTTCTGTATCCTGTTTTATAACTCGTATGAAATGTTTGTGTGTTCAGGTGTAGAGATGTATTGAAGTGAAAGACACCTTTGTTCCAAGAATTATGCTGTTCATTTATTTTGTAACGTTTATCCCTCTTCCAGTTTCATATAGAGGACAGCATGGGAGATACAACAGGTTTGTCCAATGCTGAAGCAAAAGAGCTATGCCAGCCACCAGATACAGAAACAAAAGTGAGTTTTTGTTTTGCTGTGAATTTTTGTGACAGAGTCTCTGAACTATAATTAAAATCAAGGAGTATAACATCATAATCATTTATTGCATATACCAGCAGTCCTCAGAGGGTACAAGTACAGCACCATGGGATATGGAATTAGTCAAATACATGCAACCTGCTGCAACCACTGCTTCTGAATAATTTTATTAAAGAAAGTAAATTAATGCTTAACATATTTAGTGATGTGTTTAATGTAATATAGGTATGCATTGAGTTTTTTTAATATTTTATATATATATATATATATTTTTCTGAGTAATTGCCAGGCATCTGAAATTTATATGCCAACGTTTTAGAACACTCTGTTCCATCTTCATGGGCAGGAAGGCATTTCTTCATACCAACCTGTCTATGAAGATGGAACAGACAGAGTGTTTTGAAACATTGGCATATAAAATTCAGATGCCGGGGAATTACCCAGAAGAAGCATACAGCATTCAGAACACAGCAAAAGTTTGAAATCAAGTATATTTATTTTGTGTCATATGGAATCTTTGATGCAAAGTAATATAACTCCTTTCCAGGATTTCATGTTCCAACAGACTATGTATCGCATTAAGGATCCACGACGTTCATTAGAATTTTACACAAAGGTTTTGGGAATGACACTGCTGCAGAAGTTGGATTTCCCAAAAATGAAATTTTCTTTATATTTCATGGGTTATGAAAAAGCTGAAGACATTCCATCAGACCTTTCAGCACACACCAAGTGGACTTTCTCAAGGAAGGCGACACTTGAACTCACACAGTAAGTGCAGTGCTGAAGGTATCTTACATAATCATTTGGGTAGATGTTTACTTGAGGTAGCTGTTCTTGCTGGGTGTCTACAATGTCGTTGTGTGACACAGTTTATCTTGACTATCTGAATGTTGTTACATACACTGTCAACAAGAATTTTTGCAGTTGTTTTACTCTGAGTTGGTTTGTTTGTCAAACAGTTAAAATATCTGGGAACAACCTTAACAAATCAAAATTGCATTCACAAAGAAATTAGCATATTGAACTGAAAAAATGCTTGTTCTCAATCAGTGCAGAATCTTTTGCCCTCAAGTTTGCTGTCAAAAAATACAAGGACTAAAATATACAGATGTATAGTATTGCTGTTGTTATGTATGGGTGTGACACCTGATTTCTTATACGTGAGGAAGAACATAAGCTGAGAGTGTTTGAGAATGGGGTGCTGAGGAAGATACTTGGGTTTAAGAAAGACAAGGTTATAGGGGAGTGGAGGAGACTGCATAATGATTTATATTCCCTGCCAAATATTATCCAGGTGATAAAATTAAGAAGTGCGAGATGGACAGGGGGCATGTACCATTAATGAGGGAGATGAGTGGTGCATATAGGGTTTTGGTAGGGGAAACCTGATGGGAAGAGACCACGTAGGAGATCTAGGCATAGATAGGAGGATAATATTTAAATGGAACTTCCAGATGTGGGATGGAGGGCATGGTCTATGTTGGTCTGGTTCTGGATAGGGATAGGTGGTGGGCTGTTGTGAATGCAGTAATGCACTTTTAGAATTTACTGAATGTGGGGAATTTCTTGACTGCCTGGGGACCTGTTAGTTTCTCAAGCAGGGCTGTGCACTGTCGAGCTACCTATTCTTCAGTATTAAAAAAAAAAACAGGTACTATTTAAAGAAGTGTGAAATGAAGAAATACCCATCCAATACTTTATGGACGTAATGTGTTCTGTGAAAACTGTTCACGAGGAGAAAAATGCATGAAGTAATGCCAGTTTATGCACCATTGGATCCTTGTGCTCACCTCTCTTTACAGACCATTTCTCTGTAGAAGTGAAAAGGTGGTATAAATTCTGTGTGTTAGAGCAAAATTATGTAAAGGAAATATTGTGTGTTAAGCAAGGAATGGGTGTTTTGACTTTCTTCAAGAGTTGTCATAATACGTATTACCATCAGAATTTATGTAAGTTGTTAAACAATTGTAATTGTATGTCCATTGTATTACCTAGCATGATAGTTCGTATGTATGCTGAGATTCTCACCCGTAGGTATAAAACAAGTGTGTTACATGTCCCACCTAGTTTTTAGTGATCCTATACAAACCTCGGATATTTTGTTAAGTTACATGAGAACTGGAAGTTTTCATAAATAGTGGAACCAAAAAAGTGTAGGCAGAACCAGCCAGTGTAATTTAATGCAGTATTTCTCTTTTCTCCCCAGTGTCCATACTCAGATTTTGGAATTAAGAGATTGTGTCCAGGCAGTGAAGGTAACTGCAAATACATTAAATAAGTGGCTGTAATCAGCTGTGCAGGAGTGATCTGTCTGCATGAGGCTTTATACTTGGATGGCTCATGATTGGGTTCTGTGATCTTTTGCTAACACAGTACCGGACTGGCAGCTGACTGACTGACTCATCTTTTTAACACCTTGCCGTCGGGCCACGTAGAAACGCGTGATTGCTATCCCATGCATTGTTGACGTGTTGCACATTTTTACATTTTCTTACACGTCATCCTGCACATTTGTTTGTCAGTTGGTCTGGGTCACTTTTCGCTGCAAGATTATCAACAGCTTAATGCAGGATGCTTGGGTTTCAAGTTACAAATAAACAGATTGGTCATTACACCCTATTTTTAGAAACATAAGCTTGCAACAAAGGGACCGCTCATTCAGATACTCTGTTTTCCTTCAGTTGCAATCGTGGCTTTGCATAAGAATGTTCTGCAAGCAGACGATATTTTGCATGAGCTGTATGCGGATGAACATTGTGATGTCTCTGATAATAGTGAAAATGAAAGTTTGGACAGACAGTGACATCTCTGCAACTAGTTCACGTAAACAATTGTGATCTTCTATTGTAGTTGTTACTAGTGACGGTGAAACAAGTACAATAGAAGAAGAAAGTAGTGAACCAGAGAACTCTGAT
>Ga0136643_10002385_pt1 | contig 24275 bp, 11 predicted proteins | sample TergutLab28metaG_FD_96883 | JGI IMG/M metagenome (GOLD analysis project Ga0136643, IMG submission 96883) | Labiotermes labralis P1 segment gut microbial communities from Petit-Saut dam, French Guiana - Lab288 P1 (version 3) (version 3) | ecosystem: Host-associated > Arthropoda: Insects >... | reverse complement strand
AGCCATCCTGGTTTACCTGAACCCTCCTAATAGCGTACTCTAAAGCAAAGTTGAAAAGCAGTGGTGATAGAGCGTCTTCTTGTCTCAGACCGTTGCTAATAGGGAACCTGTCAGATACATTCTAATTATACTGAGCTACATTAGAAAAAATGGAAAGCAAGTAAACATATTTTACTATTAGTGCGACTTTCCTGCTGTATCAAGGATGACGGATATTTTATGTCAGATTTGTACTTGGTTGCTTTGAGAGCTGTGCATGCAGCAGTGTCTTCTTCACTAAGACTCGTATTGAATTTTAGACATGTATTCTTAGACACCATCATGTGCAAGGTGAACCTTGATTTAAGAAATTTTAAAATATGAAAAATTGCATCTTAGGGTGAAGGAAATGCAGTAGTTCAATTAATAACATGAAATATTTGTCATTTAGCTCAAAAATATCACTTCTGTATGAAAGCACTTGTTATTGCCTTCTATTGGTGTTTTTCAAAAGGTATTAACTGTTCACTCACAAAACAATAAAGACAAATTGTGAGCAGAAAGGTCCAGTGCTAACTGTTCAGTTGTTACAAAAATACTGTAACTGCCATTGTATTGTGAAAGGGATGTTCAGCAGGTTCTCATTTGGACACTTGGGTAAGCAGTTTATTGTGGGGATTTTAATGTTTTGTCCAGCATCACGTATTTGCCCAGTTACTGCTACGCTGGTGCCCCAGTGATAAAAATCCAGTCAACACTTCGCACCACTCCTGATTTGTGTAAAAATGTTTCACTTGCAGTATTATTTGGTAGCAATGGTATTTCATCTACAGTCTCTGTGTATTCAGGTATGTGCATATATACACATATTCTTCACAAGATAGGGATGCTGGTTGGGCAAAGGAAATAAAAAAAATTGGTACAGCATTGAATCCTGTGGGCCAAAGAAATCTTTCTGTATGCCATAGGTTCGCCAGCCCTATTCTAGAGCTAGGCTTAAGCTAGTGCTCACATTAGAAGAAAGTGGGGCTGTACGTCTACTCCCCCTATATGCCTTTATGGTTTGCATGAGGTGAATTTTAACATGTTTCTCTACTAAGCCTGTGTGACAATCCAGTTCTGAACATTGAGAATAAATACTCCTTCTGATTTGTTTCTTCCTTTGCTCCTGCCTCCCGCTGTTCATTCCGCTTTCCTTGCCTCTAGCAGGCCCAGCCTGTTACCATACCCACCTCACAATACCTTCACTTCTCTTGCCTCACTACAACCATAACCAAACTTGCCCTTTCCTTATTTAATGCGACCACTTTTTCCAAGCAACTTATTCTTCTTCAATGAACCTGAAGATCAGGAAAGTCATTGCCTGCAGAATGTCTGTAACAAATTACCAATCAACACTAACTGTCATTGAGGCTGTGAAGACCTCAGATCACACAGTGAGGATAAACAAGTTTAGCATTTAAAACATATTTTTATCGTCTTGTGCTGAAATGAAAAAAAGAAATGTTCTTAAGGGCATGATTTTGAGGTGTTTGAAATATTCTCCAGAAATTGTTCATCTGTCCCTTAGATTACAGAACTCTGAATTAGTATGCAAGAAAAATATGCATATTTTACATTTTTAACTTGACTCTTCGTCACTATATTTATATGCAACTGCCATGTGTCCACTACCAGTATGCTGTCTTTATGAGAATATATCTGTTCTGTATTGAGGGTCAACAACACATATCATCATAACGTTCGTCATCCCTGTTGTGTTCATAAATAAACTAGATTGGAGTGTATGTACTTGTCTAACACAACTATATGATGGTAGATATATGTATAGAATTTATTACATAAAGAACAACTCACCCTACTTTTATTCCGTCCTATAGTAGTAGTTTCACTTCAGATACTGAACTGACAAATTATGAAAATCCAACTTGATGTATTATAATAGTAAATATAATAACAAAGTGATTAGATCAATGAACCCACTATAACTATAGGAACTATATTTTGTATAGTCTTAGATCATTGAACCCACTATAACTATAGAAACTACATTTATATAAAATTGCACACTGTATATTTATAAGCTAAGTGTACATGTACATATAATTTCTACAAACATAAGATGATACCATAGATCCAACTATATTAACCTAGACATAGCATATAATAGCAGAACCCATGTACCCACCCCACCCATCCTACGTAACACATGCGAGATCTCGTGCCCACCTCACATCTTACTTCCCTACCGTATACAACCCACATAAGTCGAGTATAGCTGCTTACTAAGTTTTTCAGTCCTCAACCTGAAGATGGCCAATGTCAAGTGCCAAAACATGTAGTTGTTCTTTATGTAATAAATTCTATACATATATCTACCATCATATAGTTGTGTTAGACAAGTACATACTCTCCAATCTAGTTAACACATATCATCATTAGTGATAATTTACATTAGTACTATACTGCAATTCTTGATGTGGCAAAACAGGTTGTGTTGTTGATCATCCTTGAGTTTTTAACAACTGGTACTGGATCTTTATGGAGTTAGGTTGAATATTGATGATGTTAATTTCCTTTTTTCTTTCTTTTTTAATAAGACGTTCAAATTGATGACAAAATCCCAGATGTGTCAGGGTGGAGTGCTGAACAAGTGTCAAAGTACTTTGAGGAACAAGGTTATCCAGTACAGGCAGCTGTTTTTAGAGACCATGTAAGTATGGAAGTTATGTTTAATTTTGCAGGCTAAAAGAGAAGTGGTTTTTTGCAGCTCGAGAGAGATAAATTTCCTAAGGACATTTTGAGTTGCTTTCATGCTCTTTGAAATGTAACTTCATTGATCCCTAACATAACTAAAATATTCATAAGTTAAAATGAAATTTTATCGTCCGGAATATTAGTAATATGGGTATGTGTTGTCCAAATGATATTTATTTTGTATGTGTTGACTTTAGAAGAGCTAAAAATAATCTTAGAAATTGACAGCACTGTGAAATGAAAGTTTAAAAAGTATGCTATTACTCATGTCAAAAATGCTTCAGTTTCCAAGAGCAGCATGATAGGTGTGGCAGGTGTACATTGAGCTTTGTAGGCAGCACCAATGTCAAGTTAGCTAATGCATTAAAGGTTGGCCCTTTTGTGTCTGCCAAAGATGTCTGTTGGTTTAACATGCTGGTCTGTACTTGGTCTGTGCAATGAGCAAGTGTTCTTTCAGGTATGATTGTCATTAGTCCATATGTGAGATGCATGTTTGAAAAAGTGATATATACAATAGCTGTGTGACTAGAGATTCTCCAATAAAATTAAAGGAAGGATTCCTGAATAAACATTTATATGTTCAGGTTCTGTGTAGAGATAAGTTGAACTCTTTTGAGCTTCCTGAAGAGAAACTGAATTGTTTGCTAGGCTTGCATATCTTCTCCTTTAGCACTAGGGCTGTCTTAGGCATGGCCTTGGCTTCATGCCTGACGTGCCCATTCTGTCGTATCCTAAGATGTTTGCGTATAACTCTTAGCAGCCACTGAGGTTTTTTACACAGGAGAATAGGATTTCAGGCATTACGTTGTGGACTGCCAATAAACTCTGAGACCAAAAGCATTTCAGACATCAGTAGTTCATTTTCTACAAATAATCTCATTCCTTGATCTTTGTGGGTTCATACTTTGTGGTTTGAAAAATTTGTGGTGTAACCCCAAGAATAAAAATACGTTACTTGGACTCTTCAGTTGATAGGAGCATCAGAAGTGCTTGACAATCCAATTAGGCCTTTGGGTCATACCGCATGACGTTCAAGAAGTTGAAAGGAAAGAAATAAGCAGCGTCTATCACAGTGTTTCTGCAAAGCAAAGAGAAAAACAAGTAAATACTAGAACATTGTTTTAGAGGGAGCGGTCAGTTATTTTCAGATTTTCATGTTTTGTGGGGGGTCTTGGAACATATTCCCTCTGAGAAGTTAGGGGTGAGGGTGTATGAACCCACAAAGAGTGATTGTTTGTTGTCATGTAAATTTGTTAAAATACTATTGGTCAGTGCTTAGTTGACAACAGACTGTGTGCCATATAGGTCATTTAGATATGGAAGGAGCTGTAATAATTTTATTCTTTGCTACTTCATTTATCTCCATTAATATACAGATCATGTCATGTACACCTGTGCCACAAAACTTAAGCACATAAAATTTTTAAGTCCCAGACTAGAAGTGTTGTAAGTGTAAAGGTGCCATCATAGTTCCAATCATTTATAATTTCCCTGTAATTGTCTGTATATGGCATCTCACTGTGTTTCATTCATTACACTTATGCATGCCATAATCTGTTGAATAAAGATACCATTGTGTTTCCCGGATTTTTTGATAAACGTAGATGGAAGATTAGAATGCCATTCAACAAATCATAGACAGTACACAGAAATATCTGTTTCACTTTTGCTCCTAGTCTTACCAGTGCAACACAGACAACTTTTGAAATGTATTAGGTAATATACCAGCACAGTTTGTGTGCAAATGCAACATGTGCAGAGCGTTATGCCAGTACCAAAACTCAAACTAGTGTATTTGGTCTCTGAAGAATACGAGTTTCCTGCTTTATCCATCCAGTTGCAAGTGAATATAGAAGTTCAGGTTTATCTGCACTTTACTGCAGAACCTACATACACCTTGGAAAATTAATGATTTTGAGTCCATGTTTATCTTTAAATTAGGCAGGTATATCAGTTTCTTTGGGTAATAAATATCTGGCTTGAATAATTTTAATGATGGAAGGCAGAGAAGGCCACACACAGACAGATATGGGAAATTATGAATGACTGGTATCGTGACAGCAGCTGTATGGTTTTGTCATCTGGGTTATGGAACTTAGAAAATTTTAGGTTCTTGATTTCTGTTGTAGATAGTGTACATTGTATGCCTTTATAAGTTTATAACGGAAGTAGTTATAGAATTTGATGCTGAATGTAACTGTATATATATATGTGTGTGTGTGTGTGTGTGTGTGTGCATGTGAACTCTCTATAACATGACCTAATTAAAAATTGTGTTTTGTAGGATATTGATGGGGCATCACTTCTTCTTATGAAAAGAAGTGATGTGTTAATTGGACTGCATTTGAAGTTGGGCCCAGCACTGAAAATATATGGTCAAGTGAAGAAACTGCAGATTCGGCAGAGTGATCCTGCATTACTCTGGCCATGAAGAAGGTGAAGGTTATGTTTTGCACAAATAATTATGTATTTATTTGTCTATGTTGTAATGAGATTTTTTGATACACTAAAAGATATTTTTAGGCTCTAAAGAAATGTGCAATCTTGTTGAATAACAAAGTAAAATGGGGTATAATGTTGTAGTATGGTGTGAGAGTTGGCATGAAATCAGCCTCATGTACACTGTTTGTAGGTTTTGAACCTCAGTATTGCAGGGCGTGGCCATTATCAAATACTGAACACTGGAAGAAAATGTGTAAGATGTATGTGCAGTAGAATCTTCTTGAATGTACTTCACTTTCAGTGAAATGTGAGAAGAGATGTGTATATTTTCTGTTTTACTGTGAATGAAGATCTACTGAACTGATTGGCATAGCAGTATTAGGAATGTGATTGATTTGAATTTTGGCTGGGATACTGGCTGTTCTGAGTTTTTTTCATGGATTTGTCAGTCTGTCTAGGTAAATGCAAGGTTAATTTTGCAGTTAGGTTGCGATCACATTGAAAAACCTTTCTATTCATCATTCATTCTACTGCTGGTGCTGTATTACCTTGGATAGTAACATTGCTGTGTAATAAATCACAAACAAGATGAAGACTGTAGACTTACCATTGGATTCAGCAAAACACTGAATTTGCCATATTTGTTTTAGTATTACCAAAGCCTTATTATATGGACTGTTGAAGTGTGGAGTCTTGAAATATATTTATACCATTAGTAAAAAATTATATTTTTATCTTTACATTTTCCCACATAAATTTTTCTATAAAGTGGAAGTAAAACATGTTCATCAAACTGCACAACGTACTTCAAGCAATTATGTTGATTAGTTGATGTGAAGTATGGGGTATTTTATATAAGAAATAATTACTGTGCTTGTTTCTTGGGTTCATTTTCCAACTGTTGCTACATGGGACAGTACTGTTGCTGGGTAACCACTCACATTGTGCATCTTCTCCTTCATCATACCTTCTCGTAGCCTTACCATAGTTTTTTGGGGCTTTCATGGTATTGGTGATCAGCTGATGATGTTCTGCATCTTGATTCTGCATTGGACTGTGAGTTGAAGAAATGTTTCAGGGGAATGTGCTGCCACCATCTTCAAAGTGATGGATTTGTGTCCACGATGACAATTAAGTGACACAGGAATAGGAATTGGGTCCATTGCCTAAGTAAGTAGGTTGCAAAGAATGTGTCCAATCAGAACCACAAATGTTAAGAGGGCTATCTGTCTGGTCATTGTGCATGAGGGCCAGAAGTGTACTCGCTAATATTACTTACATCTTTACCAAAGACAGTATTATAATTTTCGGAGTGGTCTTGGAGTTACATCATTTCCCATACCCTAGTGAAGGAAACTCATTGAGGGTATTTTCTGCAAGGCAGACAGTGTAGGTACTGATACAAAAATAGTGAGTGAGAAGTGTGTCAAAGTAATGGATGTAACATTGTGGTGTTTTTAACTAGTTGAAATAGGTTTTCTAGAACACTTCATGCATGTTACAAAAAATGTATTTTGAGATTTTATAATATTTGTGTCTGTTGTTACAGCAAAGGATAAAAGTCATGGCTTACATTCAGGTAAATGTGGTAGGTTAAAAATCAGTATTTTTTCATTTCCATACGATAGGGAAGTCTTTCCACATGGATTATGTCTTTGACGTTTATAAAGAATCTTTCAAGACAGTATTGATTGAACTGTGTAGCAGCTCGCATATATTCTTTATAGCATGCTTTAAGATTGACTAAGAGATTTGATAACTTTCAGCTGTTGAATATCATTTTATCAGTGCATAGTGAGCATCCTGCTTTTATCCAGTTTCCAGATTTAAAATAAAATTGCTAGTTGGCTGAAGATATTTGAAAGAGAAAGAAGGGAAAATATTAGAATCACAGATAAAATGTGGCTTCTTTTTCTGGTTCAAGTGTGGCTAATTGATAAACCAACTCAATTTTATCACATTCCTCCTCCTCCTCCTCCTCCAAACTGTGGGTGGTTAACAGCCTCAGACCTCCACACATTTGTTTGGACTACCCACATGGTGTGGTAGTATTAACTGGAAGCCACAGGAGCACTGCTACTTTTGCCACTAAACTGGGTCTCTGGATCACCACCTCCTTGTTCTGTCATTATTGTTAGACAGTTGCAGTGACTCCCAGATCCCGTGGGGACTGTGTGATGTTCACAAGAGCTTCTGTTTTATAGGCTCCATTGCTGTGTTTGGTCTCAATGAAAAGTTTACCTATCCCATCATTACTGTCTGTCCTGGTTTCTGTGATGCATTCCACTGTTCTAGTAGCAATATAATGGTTGATTTGGCCAATTGACACTATGCCACAGGTGCAGCAGGTCTTGTTGATGACGCAGTGATGCACAGATGGTATATGTGACTTTGTAATCTTGATATGTATGGGGAGCAGTGTAGTCAGTATTCTGAGATTGGTGTCCATGTGATGTGAAAGGACAAGTCTACAATCTGCAGATCATTAGCTGGGGTACACCAGTGGTACAGCCAGCAGTACTCAATTCAATTATAGCTGTGGTAGCACAGTCTTTGTAGTGATAGGTGAAGGCTATTTGCTAGATTCATGGCAGGATTAGAGATTTACTCTTTGCTGCCACTCCCCTCCTGGTCAGGGGCCCACCTAATCCCTTTCCAGTGAATACTGGGGCCTCATTCCTCAGGAGTAAAACAGCCGCAGTGTGAAGCTGATCACTCACCTCTGTTTGGTGCAGAGGTTAAGAATGCAGGGAGCTCTGCCTTCACAGTCACATCTTCATGTCATGGTGCTGAATTAAGTATGGGACAACTTACTTTACCGGCAGTGGTATGAGGTTTGGGTTATACAGACCAAGCCTGCCAGTTGAAGGAGGATGTGGAGTTTTGGCACAGATTTTGATAGAAATATGGTTACAAGTATTTGTTCACCTTAGACTGTAAAGGAGTAACACTATGGCCCTTGGAAGTATGGTACGAAAAATTAAAGAGTTGAAGTTTTATTGATGATTATTATGCCTTATATTTACTTGTGGAATTAGCAGATTTGAAGAGAGGCAAAATACGGGAAGGAATGAGGAAATGATTGTGTCAGCATCTAAAGCATGTGTGGGAAGAGGAGAATTAGGAACAGGAATTAGACCATGCGGATGCCAGTAAAACTGGAGCAGGATACTGTCAGGCAAGTATTTCTTCTTCAGGTTATTGATGAACAGGCAAAGTATAGGTAAGCCTTTTTAATTTTGAGGAGCTTACAACCAAAACTTTTTTATGCCTAAATAAATTTAAGTTATGTGATGGATTTATGTGCCAAGTGTGATTTGATACTAATGGTATCAGCAGTATAGAGGTTGATAGTATGTAATAAACAACAGTTCAGAAATTGGAAGATGTGCAGATTTGATTTAAAATCTTACATTAAATAAAGTGTTTGTAGCTGGTGAAGATGTGATGTTGACAGGGTAAATATAATACATGTATAGAGCAGTTTAAATCTTGTTGTTCCATTAAGTATTTTAAAATTCTGTTACTGCCAGAATTCATTCTACATGACCACTTCCATATCTTTTTTGCATAATTTTTACGATTATTGGAATAATGTATTAACCTTCAACCTACTTATCATAATGTTGCTGTGCATACAAAACACTGTGGCACCAAAGGCGAGAAAAAAGTGTAACACATAAACTGAAATAAAAATAATTAGGTATATTTATAATAACTGACTAGACACAGGTTTTTTCCTTGACTATTTAAAAACCTGAGTAGTGAAACAACTGTACAAGAAAGGAGACAGAACTTGTGTGGTAAGGTTCCAGGCCTGACTTTGTGTGAAATCCTTATATTTTTAATATTTTACTAATCATGTATGTTTTGTATTTTTATGACTTATTCCACATCCTGTTTGTTGGTGTGACTAAATTTTCAGTCTGTGGGATGTATAATATATATGTGCATATATGTATTGTGATATGTAGGTTGAGGCTTACTTGTGCATGTCATGCATACTTCCTGCCCACAGAAGAACTGTTAATTGTGCCAGTAGACTAGTGAGCATTACAGGCTTCAAAGGAGAGCACAATGTCTGGTGGTCTAGTAGGAAAATGGACTGCCCTGAGCACGGGGTCAACATTAAATTTTCCCAAGACAATGTACAGTGAAAAAAAAAAGTGCCCTAGTTTGAATTTCATACCATATTCAAGAACCATGAGTCGGGAGGACAACCCACCTGATGTGGTTTCTGCAACATTGCAGAATGAGGAGTGTTGTTGTATAATGATAGTGTCAATTGTTGGGATTATGTGCTGTCACTGGCAGATGAATGAGTATAGAGAACTGGTGGAATTATACGGCAGGAAAACTGAAGTGCTGGGAGAAAATTCTGTCCCAATACCACTTTGTCCCCCCCAAATCCCATATGGACAGGCCTGGGATCAAACCTGGACCTTTGTGGTGTGCGGCTGGTGGTATACTAAGTCGTGGTACATCCTGCAGAATGAGGATATTGTGAGGTGGGTACAGGTGATGTACTTTAAAAATCATTGCATAATACAGACTCTTGCAGAGAACTTCGGAATGTTAGTTTGTAATTGCTGCACGATTGTTTGGATCCAATGATGTATCACCTCAACCAGCACAGTGTACCAAGAATGGTGATAGAGAAACCATGTGATGCCTGCATGAGAATTTTTGGTTATCTTGTTAATACCCAGAATTGCCCCAAAACATCCTTGTAGGTCATGAAATGTGGCACTTCATGATTCCCACCCATCCATGTGGAAATCACTGTCGTTACAAATGCCCATGAAAATTCAGCAGGGTCATGCAAAAGCAAAGGTGACTGTGGAAATCTTTCTTGACTGGCAGGGCATCCTGCATCACAGATTCTGAGTGTGCTGTGTTCAATAAGCAGATGTGCAAAGGAGGTGCGTGTGTCCCTAACTCCTGCACATCAGTAACAGCAACTTGTAAGCATGGTACTGTCACATTTCTCCCCAGTCTGACACCAGTCGAAGGGCCATCACTGCAAGAAAGCTGCAGTGGTTGAAGTGACTTAGGAAACATCTGTGGAAGGTACCGCATATTGGCATCAGAAATGCTTTAAGTGACTATGAATGCTGACGTGTGTGGCTACAGTCAGTCTTGCTATTATATGTGTTCCATTAATGCAAATTGGCTATAATGCAATTGATGAAAAGATGAATGCTATTTGTATAATGTGAACTTTTGTGTATGCTTGTTGGCCATTATGCAATTTCAGCGAACATTGTGAAGGATTTTTAAAGTCTACTCTAGGTTGCTGTCTTTTATTATTATTATTATTATTATTATTATTTGATTTTCTATAGTGTGAAATCCCATAAGAACACAACTCTTGTTATATAGCAGAACTTAATGTGCTCAGAGATGGTACATTGAAGGGACTGTGTCTGAGAGCTTCTTGGTGTTCTCATCCTGAAATTTTTCTGAAGCTACTGCATAAAACAAGATGAAAGGGTTTTGAATAATTCAGTCCTAGCAATATCATAATTTTATTATATTTAATGTGTTTTCAACCAACCAACAACAAACACAGGTGAGATAACATACATATAGTTTCTTCTTTACATACTAAAAACTTTGTACACTGAGTTTGTAATACTGTAGTTCTGTGCAGCTAGCTGGCACAGATTTTAAAAATTGAACACAACACTTATAAAACACTAGAAATATAATACTGAAGACTAGTGATTATGTTTCTCAAAGAAGGTTGAGGTAACATCTGGCATGGGTGCATCATTTATCATGTTATGTAAATGACTAGATCTTTTGCAGTTTTGGAATCAGTCACAATATCAAATAGTAATGTAATAATACTAATGGAGCACAGTTTGCATAAGAATAAAATTATCTTTCATACTGTGCATTCCTTTCGTAAAGCATTTCCATGAGCTACTGAACCCATGTTCTATTTATCTTTAAAAATGGTTATGTAATTCTTAAAACAAATTACACTTTTTATTACAAATTCATGGTTAATATGGGCATGGAAACATCTATATCAGTAAGTACAGCAATAACTGGAGATCATGAGAAAACTTACACACTGGGATCAGTACTGTATGACAGCTGTCTTTCTTGAATAACTGTTTTTTAAAAACTTCATAATACTGAAGGCAATTTATGATTTATTCTTAAAAGACCATTAGTAACTCAACCAAGTGAAATTTCCGTTACTGCAGTTCAAGGATAATTCATATACAATTAGATAGCTCATTCTCCTTTTGATTAGTGATCTTTGCTGAATCAATTTGGTTCACATCCCTGAAAATTATGCACAGTTGCTTATCAGCCATACCTAAAAGTAGCCATAAAAATAAATAAAATCATTTTCCTTATGGCAAATGCATGTACAACAATATGCAAAACCAACTATGTAACAGGTCACCTATAAGGTCCTGCCAGTATAAACAGAATAAACTGATTCTATACTACAAAACAAATTGAAGGCCTAATTGTTATCTACTTCCAAAACAGAAATCTGCATGTAGTTTACACATATTAAAAGAACTCTCAGGAAGTATATTTCTCCAGGTATCACAATACCAAATGTTTTAACTAAAATTTAATGAATAATATGCACACCATGAAACAATTCATTTAATTATGAACTGGTTTCACTAGTGTTCTTTCTGTAACTTACCAGTAAAAGAGCACATGGTTTCAACACTGAGGACGTGACACTTTTCTAATGTCACTGCATAATTTAATATTGCCCTGTCCTTGGATTATGACTATTACCTATGGAAAATTTGACTTCCATAAATAATAATATATGCATAAATTTGTTTAATTATTAACATGGGGACTGAAAAGTGACAGATATCAGCCTTAAGTAAAAGCATGGAATCATCAATTTGAAATTTCCTATAAAAACTGAATGCTCACATAATCATTAAATATATCTTTTAAAAGGAATGTACTGTGCTCACAGCTGTTTGTTCATACACTTCATATATATAGGACACGTATTAAGTACAAGGACCTAAGGCAAATGATGGGGGGACAAAGGAAGTGATGGCTTAAAGGAATAACATACAAGAATATAATAGAATTTATTGGCAGTGGTGAATTTCTTTGCCAGAAGCCAAGTATGACTGGAAATCTTATGTGGTGACTGAAAGTTGCATGTGCACCTGCTGGGAACAGAAGATAAGAACTTGGTTTCTCATTATCTTGGAATCAGTGTGACACAATTAAGGTATGTTTGATATTCGTTGTAGCCATTTACATATGTACTAGCGAAACTTGCGGTTGGTCTGACCTTACTCTCTTTGAGTATGTTACTATAAGTTTATTCTCCATGTAATTCTCTTTCCCCCCCTCACCTCTAAATGTATTATTCCTCTTTTCTATCCTTCATGTTCATGTTTCACAACCATGTTTTGTCACTCATTTAATGTTTCCAGTATTGTGTACTATTTAAAGTATGTACTGCTGTGCATTATTTGTTGAAGTGTCTAAACTGTTTCTCTTATACATGAACTCTGTTCACATCTTGTGTTTTGTAAATGGTGTACTGCATCATGCCCTAGAAATATATGTGAATCACCACAGACCAAAGACTATTTCAGAAGAATGAACTTCCTTTCAGTGCACCCACAAATTAGACGCAGTAACAGGATACAACCAATTAAACGGTATAATCTTTCTGAAGTACCACTATACCCAGAGCACTAACCTTGTTGAATTTGGGTGGGGATAATGACATCCTAAGAGTGTGTCACAATTTTGATACATCTTACTCTGGCTGGCTGTCTCCTCCCAGCAAATTTGCTATTGAACAAATTACCACTGCCAATGCTTCAAGTGGTTGTTACTCTCCTCATGTGCATGCTGGACAAAAATTTGAGATGTTTCTTCTCCTTTTGCAAACATAAATAGTTTGTTAAGAGCACCATTTTCTTTGATGAAATGATGTGTAGTCTGGTAGAAACTTGCCTCAATCTTCAGGGTGAAGATACCCTGGAGATGGATGCAGTGTGCTTGTCTGGTGTCAAATATTAGAGGACAGTAATCTCTGTAGTCACCACCATGAGTAACTCAGTTCTTGTATAACCCTGATTATATAACAGTGCTGAAAAATATTTGGATGAAAACTCATAGGATGTTAATTACTGATATGTGCAAATCTATGTAAGAAATTTCAGTGACTTACGTTCTTCAGCGTAACTGGCCATTCAGCATGGGCCACATGGCTTGCAAAAACACCATAAATACAGAAATATAGGTGAAAGGTAAAGCAGTCCCGTTACAGGCCTGGAGTGGCCCAGAGGGTTCCAGGAAGTTAAGGTTCCCAGATTACATGACAATGGCACAGGATGGTGGTAAGGTTGTAAGCCCCACACACCGGCTGCCTGTACCCCCAGGAAGTGCTCCTGGTAGTCATTTCTGTTAGAGGCTGAGTCGACCCCAGGGCCATAGTTCGATTGGAAGGATTATGTCAATGAAGAATTCCAATGACACCATCTGGGATCGAACCAGCGACCTTCTGATTTGTAGCATAGCACCTTAACCACTGTGCTAGTACTCAAATTTCTAAGACTGTTTCTAGAATTTCTGATATATATTACATGGTTCCAACAATTTTTTTAAACAAATAATAATAATTACATTACTATTTACATTAGTGTGTTCAGGGTTCAACATGTTTGTGTTTCTGAACACTTCAAAGACAACATGTTTTTACCACAAAGAGGTTGTGGAAATTTAAAATTGGGAATTACATTTTCTCTTTACTACAAGAATGAACATTCTTCAGCATTGGGTTTATCACATATGGATCATACGTAATGGGAACCTTGTGCTCCAGTGAGAATGAGAGTATTAAACCATTCCCAAATATATTTTGTGGCTTTCAGTTTCAGAAAAATTGGGGTTATATACATATATGTCACATGCTAACACATAGAGAATACAGACACATTAAAGTAACAGTTAATATCATAAGTATTCTTTGCATGAAAAGCTGCAGCGTTAGAGAGTGGTTTTCTACAATTGCCAAAAAAAAAAAAACAGAAAGATAACATTCAAAAATACTGAGAATATGTAATATTATGCCACAGTTATGTTGAACATTGTCCATTTGATACATGTAACATTTCAGATTTTGATGCTTTCCTGTCTTCATGCGACTGAATGTTGTTTTAAGGCAGGTTTTTGTACTGGTTTTATTTATGACACTGGTAGCATTAGTTACCAAATGGTCTTTAAAGAAAATCAATAAAAAAATTTGTTACAATGTACATTTCAAATATACCTCAGTCAGTGGACAGTGTCCAGCATAAGGGTGAGATCATGAATTAGCCATTATCACAAACCTCCAAAGAATTCTGTTGTAACATATAAAATTGAGTACTAGCATTAGCTAAAATGCTTTTGTATTTAAACTTTGGCATCTGGCCTATGAATGCCATTGGTTCTGCTATATCCTGAGAACTGTTCAATTTAAATGTCCACTATTGGACAGTGTTTCCATTTTGGTCAAACAGGATGTACATTTAAAGGGATATTGTCCTTTTCGTCTGTTAAAGGTTAATAACCCAAAGACACACATTCAGTATATTGCTGAACATAAATGAATATGAATCGGTGGCTGTTTACCCAATATCTGCAGGAATATTGTAAGTTTGTATTCATTTATTACCTTGGCAGACCGTTTGTTAGGATGCTGGTATGCTTGTATGAAGTAATGCTGGAAGTTCAGTTTAACAGCATCAGTTGATGATGTCATACACTACAAAACAGAGGGAATTTTATTGTGATGTTTTGTACTGTGAAATCAATAGACAAGTGCAAAGAAACTGCAGACATTTTAATAATGTTCGTGATACTCTTTCAAGCGTTTGTGTACTGTTTCTCTGTTTGATATTCTCAAAGGTGCTGGACACAACCAACGAATAAGAAGTGTCAGAATCATGGAACATGCAGAGGAAGCAGTACAAAGAGGTTTAAAATGCATCATAAACATGAAAATGTTGCCAGAATTTCTTTTGCACTTTTACAACACACTCACAGGTAAAAACATATTTTTATAACTGTCATTCTGTAGTATATCATACTCTACAAAAAGCACAAAACTTAAGGTATCAAAACAGTCGGTCCTTTTATGAAGGCTCTTTATATATATATATATGGATTTTGTTCTGTTAATGGTCTTTATTTTTCTGATAATTATCAGCTTAAGATATACTTTCAAGCAAAAATGTTTAATGCCAGGACAGGTGGATTAATGATGCTGACAAATCAGCACAACATTCAAGTGTCATATATTGAAGGTAATTTTCAGGCAGTATGTCTGTACTGCAGAAGAGCGTTACACACTTTTTCTTTAAATAACACTCTTTCTATATGACATTTATTGATACAGGGGCCCCTGTTATCTATTCTGCCCCATATATGGTGTCAAATTTTGAGGGGGGAAAAAAACTCTGCATTTTTGAGGATCATGTCAGTGGAACAAGAATTTTCTGAGAGAAAAACAGTTGCAGTCTATTTCCCTGAACATATGGGCCAAATTATGGAGGAACTAATACATAAAAATTCATGCACTCCCAGGGATCACATCTGTGGGCACAAATTCTCCTGCAGAAAACAGTTTTTATCTTGCATTCATCCACCATTTTTAATGAAAAATTCAGTGTTGGTAATTTTAAATTAATAACTTGAACTCAATGTTTGTTGTGACTACACATCGCCATTTAATATACTGATTGGTGAAAACAATGTTTTGCACCCACTCATTGTTGGAAATGTGGGGAAATGCAAGCAGAAACAATTTTTCAGCCATGTCAGGATATTGATTTAGGTCTGCTATGCAATGAAACTGGCTTGTAACATAATGAGTTGGCAGATCTGAGCAGTGATGCATTTTTTTGCAAATATATGTTATTAAAGTTTATTTGTAAAAGGCATTTTACACACCAACTTGGTCTTCATTATCCCATATTTCCATTATTTCTTATGGGAGGAAATACACCAATTAAAGGGGATTTGCTTTCAGTTGAATTTTTCTGATCCCAAGTGACCAGAGGTAGCAAGGACCCCTCTGTAAACAACCATTATTTTGGATTCCATTTGCCAAATAAACACTAACACAAGATCCTAACATCATCTAGTCAGGCATGAAATAGCCAATGCTTGGCACAGATGGTGGTATTATCCTTTCTAAAGTTGTTTTCATATGTTTTTCCAGACAAAGCAATCCCTTGCCAACTATGGATATTTACTAGCTGCAGTATTCCATTTGTATCCAGTTTCAGCAGCTGAGGTATCAGTTTGTGTATTTGTTGGGAAAGGGGCAGCTTCAACACCTCAGCATCCACATCTGTCATGAGCAGGGCTGTGATGGCATCCAAAAGTGGAATGCTAGCTTATGGGTACCATTGTGGTATGTCTTATGACACTCTTTACATTTTACATCAAATGTTGTTCTACATTTCTTGCACTTAGCCAAGGAGCAGGAAACTTAAACTGCAGATCCCCTAACCCCCAACTTGACATAACATCTTTTCTTGCCAGTTGCAGTAATTCACAGGAATGTAAGCCCTGAGGTTGGCAATGGATTGCTCTATTACATTTTGCTTCTTTGATGTAAACATTGATACAAATATTTCTGAAATAAGCAAAAACTCTTATGTGTAATATGGAAGTAATATTATGTCAATATAAGAATCACACTGAGATTTAAGAGAAATATATACATAGCTAATAACATAATTACTGTTGTCTTCTGTATACTGCACACGTGCAATAGATCGTTGTATTACATCGCTGCCACTTGGTGTGATGGTCATCTTCTAGATATCCCACGTAAAGCCATAAAACTGAAAAAATTCACATCATCTTTCATGTGTAACAATACCTACAACAACAATTCTTTTTGTATCAAGTACATTCTTTACACAGAAGTCTCTTAACACAATGGATGTACCTTATTTATAAGCACAGAAGTTTCTTGTGGGTGTAGTAAAAGTATACTATAAAAAAAAATTTAATTTAGTAATTGTAAGGCATACTTGACAACAGAAGTTTATCAAAAGATTGAAAACTGTTTCATTTTCTAAGTTTTCATTTCAGTCTTCTGTTGAGATACATTCTGTTGGCATACCTGTACAATTTTATAATCAGTTGTGATATTTGCCCACACTTTGGTTAGAACGGGTTACAATATGAAACTTTAGTCTTCTGAATTTTGACGCCATGCACGATTTGAATTAGAAACTGATGTTTCAGAGGAACATGCTATCTCTGGGTTGTTGAATTGTCTGGGTAGACAATCAAGTGGATTGGTTATATAGGTAATCTCTAAGGAATGTGGTCAATCAGATAACCCAACCAACTACTTTCCTTCTCTGAATCACCTCAGTGTCTACCAATACAATTCCATCACTCTGAAGATAAATGCAGCATGCTCCTCTAAAGTGTTGGTGTCTGCCTAATATCATACACAGTGTTAAAACTCGGAAGACTATCATTTTATTGACGTCTACTGTGGAAGTCTGAAAACTTATAAGATTGAGATTTTTATGGTGGTGAATTTACGTGATGGCTTTTGGGAGAGCCAGGTATCCACACAAATGCGAAGTCTACACCTGAAGAAATGTGTGTGTAACCAACACGAGGTAACTTATATGCTTATACTTAGTCTGACTGCATGACCAGCAGAACAACCACACTTCACACTAGCTATTTATTCTTCAAACTGCAGAATTAGAAGTAACTTGCTTGTAGAGGTCAGAAAGTATTGTGTATCATGACATGTTTTAAATTGAAATTATAGGTACGAAATGGAACAATCTAACGTGATGTGATAGTTGTTATGTTTCTGCTAGACATGGGAATGAAACAGACTGTAAGAGGGATAGATTACGCAGGTTTGTAGCATGTAGGAGAGGAATAACCAGTTCCAAACAGGTAAACAGTAATGTGGGAAGCCTTCTGCATGTAAGTTACAATTACTGGTGATGGTCTGAAAAGTAAAATAAGTAATAAAGATTATTATTTCATGATAGTGAAGAGTTGTGTTTGGTGTTTCCGTTTAGGTAATAAAGCAGTCCCATTACAGGCCCAGAGGGTTCCAGACAGTCAAGGTTCCCATATTTCATGACAACGGCACAGGATGGTGGTAGGTTGTCGACCTTATGCACCGGCCGCCTTTACCCCCAGGAAATACTCCTGGTACTCATTTCTGTTAGAGGCTGAGTCGACCCCAGGGCCATAGTGCAATCGGAGGGATTTTATATCAATGAAAAATCCACTGACACCAGCTGGGATCGAACCAGTGACCTTCCGATTTGTAGCACAGCACAGCACCTTAACCACTGTGCTACCGCAGTCCCCCCATTTAGGTAATAGGGATTCAAATTGTCAAGATTCCAGAATGAACCAAGGAGCAATAACAGTGGACATAAATAACCACTCTAAGTGGATGACTTAAACTTTAGTGTACAGCCTTTTAAATGCAAGTTTTCCCCTGCAGCTGGAGCACTGTTAATTTTAAGTGACCACTACAAGACAGTTTTCCCTTTCAAATGAAAAGGGTGTACATTGAATGGGATGACATTCTTCCACTCTTCTGTAAAGGTTAAGAAATATCCTATAACAAATGTGTTGGGGTTTGTATGTAGCAAACCCAAAGTTTCTCACTGGTTTAATCAAAACTTTTTCATTTAACTGGCAAATGAGGTGGTGACATTGCAAGAATTATACCCAAGAAATGTTGTAATTTTAGGTCATTTTAATATCAGAATTGAAGAAAATCCAATGATTCCAGTCATTGGCAGGATATAAGGATGATTATCTGTGGGGTCTGAATTGAGATCAAGCAAGATAAACTACCAAATGAGGAGAAAAAGAGAATTACTGATTTATGTGAAATACATAATTCTTAATGATATATTTGGCTCTGCTGTAGGGATGAATTCATGCTGATAAGCCCAGTAGGTCACAGTGTAGTATGTCCTAATATCTAGGACATACTAGATGAGTTAAATTATTTTAAAATACGAGTAGAAATCCTTACCAACAACAGAGAAAAGACAACTGCAGCTCAGCTATTTTATAAATTTCACAGACTGATGTAAAAACAACTATGGTTTATACAGGACATCCTACTAATTGTTTCCCTGAGTTAAGAGAAATAGGAGCTTAGTTAAGCAAGGAAAATCTGATGACATTTGTGTCTTCTGACCAGTGCTGGACCCCTAGACACTTGCCCAGTTGATGTTCCATTCCTCTGCCCACACTGTAATTGACATGAGACACTGCTGCTCCCCACAGACAAATAAATAAATAATGGTTTACAATGAGTAAACAATACATACATACATTCCATACATCCATAAGTGTGTCACAAAGACAATAGGATGTGGAACAAGTCATATATACACAAATATATACAATTTTTACAGTGTAAAATACTATAAACATTTTAAAAAACACTATTATAGTTCACCTTTACACATGAAAAATTACAGAGTAAAGGGAGTCTGTATTTAAGTATTTTCTTAAGGCTACTTTAAATTTTGCCTTTTCATTCTTAAGGACCATGTGGTAAACTGTTGAAAATGTTGATACCAGCATAAAATGTACTTTTTCTGAAGACAAGATAGGTTGGCATTGGTCTACTACAAAGGTGCTTATTCCTGGTATTAATATTGTGTATAGATGAATTTGTTTGAAAATTTTCCTGATTACTGACAATTAAGTTCATTCATGAAAGTATATATATGCAGGCAACAAGCAGAATCTCTCAATTGTTCAAAGACTTCTACATGAAGTTCTGGGTTGTGCACCAGCCACAATTCTGACAATTTTCTAATGTAAAATCAAAATCTTCCCACCGTTGGAACATTTACCCCAGTAAAAATTCCACATTTTATAATATAATAAAATATGCATAATAAATTGATTTTTGAGAGTGTTACTGAAATGAACATCAACCTTAAGGCATAACATAATCCACTTAACTTAGGAATATGTGAATTCAACATAGCCAGGCTTGGAATTAGTGGATAATCCAATCAATAGTCTTAATGGGTATAAAGTTCAAAACCTGAGTGCAGCTGTGATGGTCCTCCATGTTACATACCTGTCTCTCATTTTACACTTTTTGTACATGAAGTGAATACTTTGGTGGACAATCAAATGGATCTTCAGGCTCATCCAAGTGTGGAAAATAATCCAGCTTGCCAGTTCCTAAAGATGAAAGGAGGCGCCAGAAAGCTGGTGCCAAGCACAACCACAAGGCCAACAGAACAGCAAACATGACAGCTATAAGTAGACGTGGCAAGTCTGATTTATGAGCCGCACAATCCAGCCAGTTGCCTCCAAAGCTATGAGTAGCTTCCAAAGCATTTCTATCTCCCATACCATCAGTCTAGAGCAAAGGAGGAAAACTTACATTTCCCAGGTACTTATCTATTTAAAATACTATATGTTTATATTCTTATAATAAAACCAACAAGATGCACTAATATCTCAAATTCATTTTTGGAATAGGACCCTACATGTTTCAGATAGTTTCTCTGTCCATCATCAGGAGTCTAGCACTGTACACACAGCAATCATACCTATTGCTGTGTGGACAGAGAAACTTTCAGAAACATGTACGGTCCTATTCCAAAAATAAATTTGAGATATTAGTGCACCTCGTTAATCGAGAAGAATGAGACGGGCTGGGCATGTGGCACATATGGGTGAGGAGAGGGGGGTGTATAGGGTCTTGGTGGGGAAGCCGGAGGGAAAGGGACCACTGGGGAGGCCTAGGCATAGATGGGTGGATAATATTAGGATAGATCTCCAGGAGGTAGGATGTGGGTATGTGGACTGGATTGGGCGGGCCCAGGATAGAGATAGGTGGCTGACACTTGTGAGTGCGGTAATGAACCTTCGGGTTCCGTGAAATGCGTGTAATTTCTTGACTAGCTGCAAACCAGTTAGCTTCTCAAGAAAGACTCTGCACCATGGAGTAAGTAGGTAAGTGCATCTCGTCGGTTTTATTATAAGAATATACCATGATGCATGGTCCTCTGAATGCCAAACTATATGTTTATCTTAAGGAACATATTAATTTGTATCATATTCATACAAAATGTTCAAAATCACACAGTTTATCATTATTTACCTATTATAGACCACATATGTTATTTTCAATGATAAAAATGTCATCAGTTTATAATGTTGAATTTTAATGGGCTGTTTTCAAGCTTAAATATTTATATTTCTAATTTATTAATTAAATGAAAATATCTGTCTTCTCCTTATCTGAGTAGGGTATGTGCCTTATAAGATATCTAATAACTAATGCTGAGCTTTCACTCACTTGGAAGGTTAAAGTCAGTGAACTTAAAATACATGCATAACTCGGACACAACCAAAATATGATTTTGTATTGTCATAATAATTATATAAGTATTATATATTATAAGTGCCAGTTTTGGATAAATTATTTTAAAATACCATAAAGTACCAGATCTATTGCAAAAAATCATGTTCTAACCTTTTAAGCTATGACTAAGAGTGTTAAAAGTTTGCCTTCTTCAATCCAATCACTGCCTCCTTTAAGGATATTCCAAAAACATATAAACTTGAAACTTGCCTCATCTTCAAATGGTAACGTTTTCACATGAGTTTCAGGTAAACGACCAATGCCTCTATCAGTATTGCCAGTGCCATCTACGTTTCTAAGACCCCAGGCGAGTTCGAGTTGGTGCTTTAATCCAGGATCTGTTAGAACATCATCTGGCTCAAAGTCACCTGCTATTGGAAAGGAAACTTGAAATTATTAACATAAAAATATTCTCCACATCCAGCAGGCCTACATATATGAAAACATTGCTGCTGTGACCTCTTTCCTAAATAACTGGTTGCACCAGCAGAAGAACAGTCGTGTGGATCACTTCTTGGATAATGGTGGATGAAAAAGGGGATCCATTCACATTACGTGTAGGTGATTTAAATTTTCTCAACAGACCATAATGAAACCATATCCACTGTTAAAAAACTTCAGATGTGCAATGGTAACATAATGGCTAAGCTGAGTTTTTCATTAGAACATCACACAATATCAAACATACACATGCAGAAGACTACAGTGTTACTGGATGAAGACTCATTAGCCAACCGGATGATACATTTAATTTGTAACACAAAAGTCACATTACAGGCCAGCCTGAAAATGTGCTTGACTTCATGATTTATTTACTTCCTTACCTGTAGATCCAGAATACACCTAAAAATTCGGCACTTAATTTTGTATGACATTTTCAAGTTGGTGAGTAATTAAAAAGTACATGAAACTAGAAAATTACAGAAGCCCAGTGTTTCTTAAGAGTTGACAGTTAAATATCAGCAATTTCAAATGCATTGTTTCATATGCTTATCACTTCCTTTTACAGATCTGTTGTTAATATATTTCTTAGTTTATACAGGTTTTAATCTACAAATACAGTAATTGTAAGGATAAAAAATATGGCCATTGTATTTGTAGCTTGGTAATTTGAGTGTAAAAGATCCTTTTTTCCAGCGTCTCAGTTTCTCCATCTTTGGTCTGGATGACCATAACCATGTGACTGTGCGAAAGCAATCTACATTCACCACTGATTCATTCTGTTGCAGGTGTTTAGTGCATAAAGATATCATAAGTCAGTATCACATTAGTACATAATAGAACACTGGTCATATGAATGTCATAATGAATGAGCAGTATTACCTCAGTGCACTTTATTCTAAGAAAAACTCAGATGAAGAAAAGGCACTTCCATCAAGTTTTTGGTCACTCTTATCTGGGTGATTTTATTTTGGTGAATGACTATATATGTATATTCATAGAACTATAATAATAATAATAAAGCAGTTTCATTATTAGTCTATTTTAAGGTAAATTTGCATGACAGACAATGATTTTGCTTGCCTACAACAAAGCTATTTAGTGACATTTCTCTATGTATTGGTTTGCCAACAAAACTGCTTCAAGAGTTCATTGCTAGTGTTTCTCAACATTATATTTCACAAAATGGTTCATGTTGTATTAATTACATAGATACAGATGGACATACACACACACACACACACACAATAAATTATATAAATTATAAAGGAAAGAATGCAATCCTGTGAGGTGTAAAACTGTATCGCTTATTGCTAGGTATAAATTTACCAACATTGCATAGAAATCTACTGCATCCACTTAACATTAGTGGATTTTTGGACTTTCTGGATTTTGTCCAACCCTGTTACAAAGAAAACAGTGCATTTTGAAAATTGTGCATTTCCTTCCATCATTGAAAAGGGAGGTGGCATCTACATCTGATGCCATTAGAAAGAGTTAATCTCAAACACTGGATGAACTAAAGAAGATGGAAATAAATCTTTTTGAGACAATGTTTCCTGTTCAAAAAACAAACAACAGACAAAGCTGGAAACCCAGTAATCCCCAGAACAAATCTTCACATTAAGTGCTCATGTATTCAGATACAGTTATGAGGAAAGTATTTTACTTTTACACCTTAAATTAAGAAGCTGATTTAGTTGGTACTTTCATCATTTTAAGGAAAATTATTTAACTGTTTTGGTTTATTTACATTTTCTGTTCATGCAGATAACATTTCTATACAGACAATAAGGCTTACCAGGTTGCAGCATGAGAACACTGTTGCCATCCTCAACATAAACTGACCAGCTAATCTGTGCTACCAGTGAATCAACCTGGGTGAGGTGAAACAAAGATAGTTTTTATTTAATAGTCCTACCACTTTATGCACTGAGACTAATAAGAGTATTCAGTATTATTTTATTTAATATAAACAAAATGCATACTTACTTTCTTCTGTTTAGCCATACTTGCACAGCCAAGGTTACAAGCATAACGGTCCTTGGTGTGGCTATACGCCTCCATGCAAGCTGGAATGAAAGAAGCAAATGCATGTTATCAATGAAACTAATAGCTTGCAAACAAAATGGTAAACAAGCTGCCACATCCATACATGGGGAAAACAATGACACCCCTAAAAACACAGACAAAAAAAAAAAAAAAAACCAAAAACAAGAAAATAAGAATT
>Ga0136643_10002384_pt1 | contig 24289 bp, 16 predicted proteins | sample TergutLab28metaG_FD_96883 | JGI IMG/M metagenome (GOLD analysis project Ga0136643, IMG submission 96883) | Labiotermes labralis P1 segment gut microbial communities from Petit-Saut dam, French Guiana - Lab288 P1 (version 3) (version 3) | ecosystem: Host-associated > Arthropoda: Insects >... | reverse complement strand
TGTGTATAGAGATACAGCGAATGTGGAACCTGAAATGTACGATTGTACCAGTAATAATTGGAGCCACTGGAATAGTAACGAGAAGCTTAAAGAAAAATTTGGAAACTATACCAGGAAAACACTTGATAGATTCACTAAAAGAGACAGCTATACTTGGAACATCACACATAATATGGAAAGTACTGCAATGTGAAGCTTGAAACCTGAGTGGTGGGGATCACCACTGCTTCAAGAGAAGTACCAGGAAGAAATGCCTGTGACAGGAGGCATACATATCATATTATAATAATAATAATCATATGCTTGTTAAGCTTCAAGATAAACTAATCACTCTAGGCAAGGGAGATATAACTGAATTTTCTAATTACAGACCTATTTCTCTCCTAACCTCATTTTCTAAAATCAGTGAAAAAATTATTTTTAAAAGATTGTATAAATACTTAAATGATAATAATATACTTGTTGGTGATCAATATGGTTTCAGAGAGAAATTATCTACTGAAACAGCTATATACACACTTCTAAACAATGCATTATCATCATTTGATTGAAGGAATCTTGGTGGTGGTTTATTCTGCGACTTACAAAAAGCGTTTGACTGCGTTAATCATGAAATTCTTTTGGCTAAAATGAAGTTTTATGGGATCTCTGTAATAGCTAACAAATTAATGGAATCTTATTTAGAAAACAGATTTCAGAGTGTATCTGTGAATAACAGTAAACCTAATCAACTATCTTCTAAATGGGTACATGTGAAGCATGGTGTTGGGTCCATTACTGTTTCTGATATATATAAATAATCTTTCTTTAAGCATAAACAAATTAGCTAGCCCGATACTATTTGCTGATGATACAACCATTATTATATCAAACACTAATCCACAGGAATTTAAGAATAATATTAATTTAATAATGACCAAAATAACCAACTGGTTTCAGAGTAATCTTTTAACACTGAGCTGTAATATAAAACACTTTATGCAATTCTTGACTAAAAAAAACAAAATGAAAGAAAAACTCAAATAACTGCTCCCAATTCAATAAACACTAATACCAATAGCACTAAATTTCTAGGTTTTATCATCGATAATTCACTGTCATAGAAGGATCACGTTGCTGCATTAACATCAAAATTCAATAAGGCTTGTTATGCCATTAGGTCAATAAAACCTTTTTTGTCTGTGGATATACTGAGAATGATCTATTTTTCTTACGTACATTCAGTCATGTCATATGGTATTATTTTTTGGGGTAATTCACAGCATAACAACAGCATTTTTTTAAATTAAAAAAAGAATAACAACAATCATTACAAATATCGGCAGTCGTGATTCATGCCATCAGCTATTCAAACAGTTACAAATACTTTCACTTCCATCTCAATACATTTTCTCCTTACTTGTTTTTGTTAACAAGAATAGAGGTCTATTTCAATCCAATTCTGAAATTCATGATCTGAATACGTGTTTCAACTACAACTTACATTTACCTTCTACAAACTCAACATTAGTGCAGAAAGGAGTACAGTATTCTGGAAGTAAGATATATAATCACTTACCATCAAATATTGAAGTTTTGTCAAATGATACTAAGCTTTTCATATCCACATTAAAGAGTTACCTTATTGAACATATGTTCTATAGTCTAGATGAATTTAATCAGTCAGCATCCTAATGATTATGGTTCTTTGTTTAGTACTTGACTATTAACTTATTATTACCATTCATTACCTTCTTGTCTGTCTTACTTGTATTTTACTTATTAATTGTGTTATGACAAATGCACTGCAAACTTTTATGTATTATGTATTATTGTGACTGTTTCCATATCTGTAAAGATCCAATGGAAGGTGAATAGATATATATATGATATGACATGTCAGGAACTAAAAGTCTTGCACATATCATGGTTCTTCTCTTTTTCAAATTAGAAACAAAATCAATGACTGAATTATTTTACATTCACTGGGAACTTTTTAGCAATTACTGATTTTCTATTTCCATCAAAGCACACAATTCTGCTTAGACAGAAATAACAAACCAACAGTTACAAAACCAACAAATTACTGTAACATAATTCGAAAGTACAACGTTCTAAAATCCTTTGTTGTTTAACTTTACTGCTACATGCACCAGTTTCCTTTATTGTTATGTGCTCCGCACACAAGGCTTGAGCTCCATCTGTCAATTCTGCCGTCATATTCGGCCAAGCCAGCATACAACATAACTCCAATTACTGCAATGGATTCCGTGTAAGTTAGGTTAGGTTAGGTTATCAGATTTTGTTTACTGAGTTTTTTAATCTTAGGATACTCTTGTTGTTTATAGTTTACTGCAGATATTTTGGATCCACCAGTAACACTTATGCACACACTGAACAGTATGTGTGGTGCACAAGCATACATAACAAGAACCTGGTTAGTTTTAAATATAATGCAAGTTAATTTATTCTCATTGCTTAACATGTATGCATATTATTTTTGTTCAATGAAAGCATAACATGTGTAGATGTCAGCTGCAGTCTTTAACATATATCATTTCTATTCTGCAAACACTGTAGTATCACTTTATTTAAAAGACTATAAAATGGGTGGTGCCTTGAGTGTAGCGGTCAATCACCAAGCAAGCAAAGTAGTATGGAGGTGACGAGATTTAAATTTTCTCCTGAAGGAAGACATAATATAATCTCTTCCTTTCTTACAGAACATCCAATACAGTTATTCTGTAAATAAGTAGAGATGTTGGAGAATGCAGGGTCCATCCAGTTCCATTGTACAACTTATTATATTTATACCATGTTAAAACAGAGAATAAGAATGCAACAGTCAACTACCACCTATTTCAGTTTGAAATTAAAAGTGACAACTGGTAATTCACAAGGTCATTACTTTATCTGACAACTATCATCTGACAGTTCCTGTTGTCTTAAATGTCGCATTAAAGCAGCCCACTCAGCTGACAACCCACATGTCAGGAATGACATATGATGCTTGTCAAATAAAATAAGGACCCATGTATGTACTCACTCTCCATCCTTGACACGCTGCTCATAAAACTCCTGCACAGTCATTGTTGGAAGACTTGGATACCCAGCACCAAACACCTTCTTCTGAAACTCATCTCTTGTTATAATAATTGGCTGTAGTGGTTTTGGTGGTGGGAATTTTGTTTTTTTAACGTTATCATTTGCATTTCCAAAACCGTCGCCCTTTCTAACCTTAGCCATATGTTCCAACAGTGGCTTTTCCATTTCAATACTATTAAGTTCATCCACAGCCTGGTTAGCAAAGTTTTTAATTAATGTCAAATAATATTTTCTTTCAAGTTCTTCATCCACTATACTCATATTGCACATCGATCTCTTTAAATCTTCTAGCTGACTCTCTAGGGCCTTCTGTTCCCTATAACGCTGAAGCTTTGCATTGCGTTCTCTTGCCATAGTTGCCAGATCAGATGTATGAGACTGCTGGTGTACAAATTCAGAAGACTCCGATTGACGTTCTTCTTTTGAGTCAGGGATTTCGATGTCGACAACGGCATAGTTCGAACAACGCTTTAAAAAATCTCTAAAGTAAACTTCTGCGGTCTGGATAACGTTGAAACGATCTTCAACACAGAGTTTCAGGCTAAGAGTTCCCAAAAGAGCAGGAAGAAGAAAGTACCTAATATTCTTGGTGGCAACTTCTTCTATGTCCTCATTAGAACTGAATATTCCTGCTATAGACACTAATCTTGTAGCATCCTCGAATAAACGCATTGCTTTCTTTACCTGTATCTGAAAGCCAGAGATCAATCACAATTACATAGTCCAAATGCTTACAAACATTACAAATATTGACGATTGAAATATTTCCAACAAAGTAGCAGTAAGCAGATTTAGTATTTCTCGCACTTACTTGAACGGTGCTGCTATTTGTCGCTTCAGAAGTTTTCGACAAATCATCAAAAATCTTCATACCGTCAGCAAATATTTCATAAATCCTTTTCTCAACTGGCTCTTCTTCCGACGCCATTGTGTAACATTGCCTACCTCTATTCACAGATGAGCAGACTAGTTGTGCGCACCTAATGCCATAGCCAACTCTGAAGGTACGGTACATGGCATAGCCTGGTCCTCAGAGGAAGGAAGCGGGGGAAGAAGTCATACAATGGCAATTAGATGACGGACCGTTGATTTCAAAGAAAATTTGAATTTATTTATTAACACCACAAAAAGCATTCCTCATTCTAATAATACGATTTCTGGCAGTGACGATTTTTCTTCTACTCCAAAACGTCCTGGCTGTCTTGAGGACAACCCGCCCTCCCAAAGCGTTTTCTTTCCCTGGAGGTAAATTAGCAATAGCGTAAAGTTGACCAGTCAATTGTAGCCAGTGCTGAGGTTAAAAATTAGTGGAACAATACCCATATTTCCCCATATGGATTCATAGCGTGGAGCTTAACTAGCACAGGACCTACTTGACCTGCCTGCCTTTCGAAACACAACTCAGAATGAACTTACATGGACCAAGGGTTCCCAAAGTTTCATTCTGTTGGTCGACAGAGGTGGCATCCATCACATACTTACAAACAGACTAAAACAGAATGTGAGTAGTCCGATAATGCTGATGGTGCGGTACTTCTGAATTATACACATGTAACTTCAACAGTCACTAAAATAGTAAAGCCTCTGTCAGTACTAACATATTGCACATATTCCCATTTATGCAAGAGGTCCGTTAATTAGAGGGTCTACAGTATTATATTACAGAGGGGTCTACAGTATTATATTACAAATGTTTTAAGTATCTTAGTTGCCAAAAATTAACATCCATAGAACATCATTACAGTTGTTAGAACACCAGGCAGAAAAAATTGTTATGTGGCCTAAAAAGACTCACCAGATCAATCCAGTCCATACTCTCCCAACCAATTTAAGATCAATTTTAATACTTCCTTCTCATCTATAATTCGGTCTTCCAAGTGGTCCATTTCCATCAGGTTTTGCCACCAAAACCCTGTATGCACCTCTCCCCAGCATGTTCCACATGCCCAAGCCCAGCTCATTTTTCTTGATGTGATGGCCTGGATATCAAGAAATTATGATACACAGAAATTCAGTTGTAACAACATTTTATTATAACAAAAAAAGGAACATAGTTTAACAATAAAAATGGCACATATTCACTGATTAACCTCTCTAATGACTTAAATATGTGGATCCAAGGTTGTTATTCCCTTATGGTAATCTCTTAATCTTGTATGCACTGCACATAAAAATATCATAAGGCTCATAACTATTGTTAACTTCCTCCACTCACATTTCACCCCTTCAAACTTTTTATATTCTCTTCAGTAAGTGGTCCATAGGGCATTAATTTTTTTTATCAAATACCAGTATGGTACTGGATTCAGTGCCCTACCCATTAATGCATCACACACAGCATTTCTACTTACATTTTCTGTTTGTACATTTCTCACTTCATAACTCTTGAGTAGTGCCAGAAATGTGTCATACACTGAAATAAATGTGCACCAAAATTGTTATCATCTTTACTCACCATGTTAGTTTAATGACAACTCAGTACTCTGGTGTAATCATCCCAATAAATATTGTGGACAGAATGCCTGCACAAGTGCCATGATAAGCTGATAATGAACATCCGGACTGCAATCTTCTGGGTTATGACACCATATGGTCATGTAGGTGAATACTTATATTTTGCAGCAGGGTAACATCCTCCTATATCACTACAAAATACCACAACCAAAAAGACCACAATCTAATTCCCACTGTGAATACCTGAAACCTCACTGATATCAGACATGACACCTTTAAAAAGCTTTTACAGTTTTCAATAAAGTCCATACAAGTGAAAATACTTGCACAATTAACACTACAGCCAAATCTTTATTGACTCTAGGCATCTTCAATAGTAGTACTGTGCAGAACCAATTTACACATATGGAAGACAGGGCCATACATACACACACACACACACACACACACATATATATATATATATATATATATACACCCTTGCATGTGTGGTTGTTTCTCAGGAACCAAATGTATAACTACTGCAGATTCTTCAACAAAACATACACAGAATTTTTCACACAATTTGGCAAGCAAAAATGATTTATCTTCTTAAATGCTACAAGAAAATCTGAAGGGTTTTAAGACTCATAACAAAAGAGAATAAAGACACTTTATATAACAAATATAAAACACAATAAGTACACAGTCCACTTAATTTTTTCTGTTGTTAAATATCATAATAAACTTGTTATGGTGTCATACCATTATGCTTTAGAAATCTGAAAACACAGCATGACTGTAATAAATGTTCTGAGTATCTAAACAATTTTTAAATTCATATCACACAATTAAGTTACATGTTTATGTTCAAACTTCAATTAAAACATCCCTAATGTAAGACACTCAAGGCTTCCAACAGGACAGATATTACATATACAGCATTTTTTATGATACTGATAATTCAGGCCTATAACTTCCAAATTATCTCCATGTGAAGTTATGTCACACCTTCAAATATAAAGTTAATATGCACCAAAAATGTTTTAATGAAAATCACAGGCCTGTGACTGTCTTGGATTAGGTTCCAGGCTTTTGTAAATGTACAATGAAGATACTGTGCTCCCATTCAAATAACATTCAGTTTTAAGTCCAAGGGATGAAAAACCAAACTGAACTGATCATCACAAGTCCACTTCCTCTGCTACTCAAGTCCTTTCAGAAATAATACTTCCACATTTCTTTGCCTGCAATTTACACTTGAGCACCATAATTTCAATTCTGGAAGTACTCAAAGAATGAACTGTTATATGTAGCTTAAATGCACACAAGAAAGGACAAATCATTTGAGGTATTAGCTCTTCTGGGATGTTACTCAGCATGAGGTTGGTAGTTGTTGTCCCTACACCTCGGAACATCCCAGAAAAGTTAAGACTTCAACTACACCACTGCAGAAGACTGAGATCTTGATAAATCATTTCTTTTGCAGCTTATAAGAACGATCAGAACAAATCAAGCCAGAAGCAGTCATTGGTTTGACAACATGGTTGTGACATGACTATTAATTAAGTGCCTCTTTCATTATAATACAAAATATTTCATCACAACAGAGTACAATAGAAGTTACGAAAAGTACTACTTTTTATTCCAAAATTATCTCTAAAGTCAGTAACAGAAGACAACAGTCACAGCACACATGGGGTAATAACTCAAACTCCTCCAAACATAATGACTTTCATACCCTTCACAGGAGTCACAAATGTACCCCCAACTGCATACTTATAATGTTCCACAAAATTCCCGTTGTTACTTATACACTTTCTTCCAGTAAGGAGCTACATCTCCTGTTGCAGCTTGCTAATACTTTCCATCAGCTTGAAACAGCCATTTTTGTACTGCTTCATCACCACTAAAGTTGCAGCCATAAAGTACAACTTTCATTGGCTCCAGCAAAGAGTGTACTCCCTCTCTTCCAGTATCTTCCACAATTTTCTGATCTGTGTGGGGCACCACTTTGCCATTTGCAGCAGCAGAGCATTTTGCTTCAGGCTAACAGACTATCCTGTTTAAAGCTCAACAACAATGATGACTAACAGTATAATGTAATTAAATTAAACAGAACAGCCAGCAATTACATGTTCATGAATACTACCTGCCTGTCAACAGTGTACACATGCCTCTATTTCCATTATCAAAATATTTACACAACTAAGCATATGTCCTTAAATACTCAGTTGTGATCAAAACAAGACATATAACAGGAAATGGAAATGACAAGTAGAAAGTGTACTCACTAAGGCAATGACACCAGAACTGTGCTACAAAACCAGTGTGGCTGCAGACTTAATGCTATGCATAATGTAATCATCACCTATGGAAACATTATAAAAAGCCGTGTCATTAACATATAAAATTCTTACATACCGAATGCTAGTGAGTGACTAAATAACATGTAATGTGAAATGAGACTGACGGATATTACATGCAATGTTAATATACTTAATATCGTGTCAGCACAGCTGTGTATAATTGAATTACATGTCAATGCATTATATACAATTAGCCTATCAATGGTAAGAGAATATGATAAGCATATTATTGCTGTAATTTAGAGATTCCTATCCCTCCTTGAATCTGATGTAGCCAGCGCCAGACAAGGTGGAACAACGGAGTGCGCTTGTCAGTTTTTCAATAGCAAATGTCAAAGTATATGGCCACGAGCTTGCAGCAGTCATAGTGGATACCAAAATGTTCAGCAGTGGACAATCAAGTAATTCACTCATGAAGCACAACGAAACAATTAAGGAATTACATTTCAATTAATGATTTATAATAATAATCAGAAAAGAGTATTTACTTATTGGTATTCAAAGAAATAGATGCTCTGAGGAAAGTCCTACAGAAATTATATTCTTCATGGACAGTATTACATGGGAAAAGGGTCTGTGTACAACTCCTGTCACTGAAACATGATGAAACTGAAGAGGCTTCTTCTAAAGTCACAAGAAAAAGAAGACTCAGAGGATACCAATTTATATGAAATATCCACAGTGGATATGAATAGCAGCTTAAGAGTATAAATAACTTATCTGACAGAGTTACAGATACACAGGACAGGGAATGAACCTTCCATAAAATTTGTTTTCCACATATGGAAGTAATACACCACCACATATTTTGGGAGGCAAGAGGAGCACTTAAAATATCTTCCTCCCATTTTAGGTGACAATGATTTAAGTCCACAACTACATATAATACAATCCTGTAATTGCTACACTTCTTCAACAGTGAAGAAGTATAGACACTTGAGATTTTTTATCCATATATATATATATATATATATATATATATACACATTCATCGAAAGATATGAGAATTGGACACGCTGGCTTCTACAGCCATAAAAATAAAATATCATTTTACAGTTTGTTTCGATCTATATAATCTCTAGCAGAAATGGAACATGATGTGAATCACATTAATATTTCATTTATAGTTCGGCAGTTTACTATATGACACTGTAAATAACTCATACTATACAATATCCATGGTAGGAAGATAGGAAGATGACAAAATGGAAATGATTTGGAAGTGGCCATGGTCTGATCAATGCATTACCTTGGCATCTGTCTAGAAATACTGAGGAGAAAGAAAGAAACAAACAAACAAACAAAGGAAGAAAGAAAGAAAGAAAGAGAGGAAAAAAAGTACAGCCAATGCTGAGGCTGAAATTTGAACTAGCCACAACTAAAATATGAGTCTAGACAGTTGCCATTATATAAACATACTCAGCAATTTGGTGTTAATGTTTTCAGTCTGGTTGTAGACAAAGGCATGGAGGTAAATTGTAGTTATTGCATACTCTCATAACAAGGATAATCAAATGTACAAACTTCTGACAAATGCTCATAAATGGCAAAATGAAAACAAAAGTGAACACCAACATTTTCAAAAAGCATTAACAATTATTACCATCAAGAAAAATCCCTTAGAACAAGTACGTTTTAGCATAGAACAATATTAGAACCCTCCTCCTACAACATAATTAGTGAATAAAGATAAATAAGATAACTTATAAAGGCACACAAGTAAATACCAAACAAACCACATGTTTATTTCAACAGTTTGCTGTGTCAGATGTACAAAATATTAATTTGACATTCGATGTGTACTGCAAGGAATAGGAGGCCCAAGAGTTACAAGAAATCTTTTCTGAAATCCAGAGCACCCCTCTCCCACACTCTGTAGCCCTGTCAGCAAGTAACAATGTGTGCTATGAATCTGGGCACCGGCATTGTTCACAGTCCTCCATGTTTTGCTCAAACTCCTCCACTTGCAGTGTCATCTCATAGAAGTGAAACTGAGACCGGATATCATGTGACGCCTGTTGAAGGACTTTCTGAGGACTTGCTCCAGGAGCTGGATCAACATTCATGTAAAGAGAAAATCATGAAGCATAAACTTTTCGTCTAAATTCTACTTTCATTCCCTAGTGGAAACACTGAATATGATGGTCATGGAGTAAACTGTTACCATCATCTAATCATTAGGAGCAGATGAATGTCTTTTACACTTGATTTCCATCATCTTAACAGAAACAGCACAAGAAAAGATTAATTAGATCAATTAAGGTGTTTACACACAACTATGTAGCGAAAAGCAATTTGACAATCTGCTGAAATGGACTGAATGGTAGTGCTAGTTAATACACTTGGAAGTTTGCTTTAATTAATCCACCTGATATTGAATAAAAATCAGTTGACACAGTTAAATAAGTAGCACATGAATCAAAAAGTATTTGAAGTGCTATTGTCAACTACCTAGAACATGGATCTCCAACCCACAGCCTGCCAGTTATATTATGTAGCCCATGGCCACACTTGTCAATCATGTATATACTGTAAAAATTACAAAATAATTTAGGCAGTTATGTATGCCACTTATTGTTAATTTTCCCACAATAATGGGTGTGGCACTTTGCATTAAAAATATTGGACACCCATGATCTACCTGAGATTTTGAAGAGAGATGCATTCCAATATCAGTGAACTTAATGATGGCATGGTTTCAATGCTAGATGATCATTGTTAATTCAGAAGATGTTAGGTACTTTTATCCCTGTGAAAAATCACAGGTTGAAAGCAAAATTTTTATTCATTGGGGACAAAATGTAGTATGCCTATGTGAAATCTTTATGATAAATGACACATTTAATTTTAAAATCAGAAACTGGTATTCTTAAAAAACTAAATAAATGATTACCTAAAGGTCTGTCTGTGACTCACATACACTTACATATAGCCAGATGAGCTGAAATTGCTGTTTTGTCCATGCTGAGGGCCCAGATCCTCAAGTTGTGCACCCTAACCACTCCCGGTATATTCAGAAATGTGTTCATCACCTGGGTGAAATCCATCCCTTTGGGCAATCCTTAAAAACAAAAGCCCAGTTTGTCTGTCACTAAATGATAAAAAATTATGGTTTACAAATGAAAGAACATTCAGATGGGAAAATTTCACTTCTCATGTCAGAGGCGATTAATGGTATAGTTTTGGCAATTGAACATTTCAGAAAAGTTATTTTGTTACATGTTTACTAATTTGTCCTTCACTAATTCAGTCTAGTTCCAGATTTACACAAGCCAAACTTGTGGTCTGATCACATGCAGGTTTTACCTTACTATAAATGTAATATGCTAACAATATTTTGAATGACCACTGTAAAGACTGGCAACTAGCATTTACCTTCCATTAACACCATCATTGTGTCCTTGATGATTGCAAAGGTTGTTATTAGCACCAAAACTGAGAAAAGGAATGTACAAATTGGATCCACCAGAATCCATGTAGGCTGCAACAAAATTTCAAACAGTTCACCAGTAATTTCAGGGCTGTGTATTTTGATCCATTACAGGGTTATATAATGGACACCAGGACAACAGAGCAGCTGTAGTACCCAAGATGATGATGATAATAGGGTTATACGGCATACCTTAAATAGAATGTACTGAGTACATAATTTCCTTATTTTACAATTTTACGTGGTAGGGAAGAAACAGGAAGCATGACTGTTATTTACAAAAACTTCCATTGGCTGATGGTGTGACCAGCCCAGTTTGGTGATGGGCTTATTGCTTAGCAAGATGTGCTTAAAAAAACCAAAGAATAGGAGTCAATACAGTGACACTACAGCAAGTAAGCTGGAGCATGCCTACACACCTTTAGTTGATGGATCCCACTGTTCCATCTAAATTATATAGTTCATAACAGTAAATCTGATACAGCACAACTTGCATATACCCTTTATTGTTGTATGTCTAGCTATATTTTTTTAGTTTAACATGCCAGTATCAACCTAGCACCATTGTTTTTCAGTGGTTTTGTTACAACTTTTACTTCCTCTTTGTTGTAAACTGACCTGTGGCTAAGACTGAAGGTCTTTTCCTCTCTGTCTATGCAGTACTGTTTGTACAGCTGCCTAGGGTACTTCATGTCTTTAGTCTTCTGAGTTATGCAGGTAGTCTCAGAGTTGTGCTTGTAGAAAAAAAGAAATTGTGTGTGTGTGTGTTTGTGCATGTTAATGCTTGTGAATATTGAGACATGTGCTCCCCTTAAACACCCCCTAGCAGAACTGTTCAGTTTCCATTAGATTAGCCAATATAATGGGTCCAACATCTGCATACATCATGTGGAATGTTTCAAAGGGGGCACTTTGTTTCATTACATCACATGTGACAAGCTGATGAAGCTGGTGAACATATTTCTGAGGCCCAACAAAAGGCTTGCAAAAACAAACCAAGTTACACTTGTGTCTTATTCAGGATTTTATTGTTAAACTAGCTCAAAGGCACTTAAATGAATGACATAATTTTAAGAATGTAGTTATATTATTGCATGTAACCACTGTCATTAGTCACCTTCTGTCAGTTCACTTAACTTATAAGACCCAGCACCCTCACCAGCTCATTCCCATGTGGAATATCATTTAGGCTGTCCAGATCTATATGACTGACCTTTACTAGCTACGTAAACTTGTCTGATTATGAAAGAATCTATGCCATTTTTCAGAAAGGCAGTGGAACAGCTCACAATTCTACGCATTTTTAGAGACTTTTTTTACAATAAAGGATTGTGGCCTACTGAACTGCCAGATGTAAACCCAAGCAATTTTCACTTGTTGGACATGTCAAAGGATAACATGTACAGTAATAATCACTGTACTCAAAATGACTAAAATAAAAAATTCATGATGTAGTGTTTTCAATTTCACCAGGAGAATTCTGATTCACAATAAACATATCTCTTAGACAAGATGAATGCTTGCAAGCCAAAGGAAAAACATTTCCAGCACCTTCTTCAAATATGTTTAGAAAAAACCTAATAACTGTAATGCCCAGAACTAAGACACATGGACCCTAGCCCATGGCAAATTCAAAGAACAGTGAGTGCTGCACTGAATGCCATCAAGCAAAACAGTCTGATACAAAAAGTGATGCAAATTGCCTGATAAAATGCTCCTGTATTATCTGCTCTTTAATTATTTTTGGTCAGGTTCAATATGAATAACTGCTAGTATAAAACTGTGTGAACATCATACCTCAAAAAATATGACCAAAGCAGCTATAAAAACTCCAAAGCTCTGGATGAAGTCACCCAAAACATGGATGAAAGCAGCTCTAACATTAATATTTTGCCGGGTACTGTGGCTTTCTACCTGGCCCTCCACATGGGTCTGAGAAGTGCTATGAGAATGGCCATGCTGATGAAGAGTGAGGCCCATTCTGTAAGCAAGTAGCACAAGAAAATCTTGATAAGTGTGTATTAATAAGCTGAATTTGCTAACCTGTTACAGATTCATTAACTACAACCTACTAATTAAAATAAACATGCATGAAATTTAATTTACTGAAAATGTTTTAAAATAAATTTCTAATGTTTTGTAAAGGTAAAACAGCAGAACTTTTGTGGTCTGTGTGGCATTGAAAACATAACGTAGAGTTGTCCCTTGCCTTGAAGACAAACAGGGGGAGGAGAAGTACAGCTCCACTCATTCTTGACCTTAGCACTAGATGAAGGTGAGTGGTAAAATTCACGACCTAACCCTAGTAAGAAACCCGGCACCCATTTAATAGGCTTGGTAGGCCCCAGATCCAGCCTGGACATTCCAGAAAAGAAGCAATCTCTTGCCCCTACAGGTATTCAAACCCTGGATCATTCAACACCTAGCCTAGTAGCTATACCAACTACGCTAACCCAGCTCACTGCTGATAAGAGTAGATTTAATAATAACACATCACACTTTAAACAAAAAATTGCAACAAATAATACTTTCAAATCCCATGAATTTACTGTCTGTCTTTCCATCTCATAGAACCCCTTGTTTTTTAACATGAAAAAAATACAAAAAAAGAGGGTCAATTATGAGAGAAAATACTGTAAATCAATAAGATCTTGCAGAACATCACAGTCCAGTGGGTATCACACCTGCTTCACATTTGGGAAGTCTTGAGTTCAAATCCTGTCTAGGATTCTGGCTAACCCCAACATGAATCTTTGTGGTTTTCCTCAGTGTCAAGGAAACTGCCAGGAGAGTACCTCCAAATCAGATCATGGCCACTTCTTCCTACATCCTTTCCAATACATTGTTTACTTATCACACTATCTTTTGCCACTAAGTAGTGTGATTATGGGCTACTGTCAGTAAATAAACCATAAAAAAAGGTACAATTGTAAAACCGTCCCTGTGCTTATTTATGCACCATGCCATGAAAGCATCTGCAGAAGAGATAACTCTCATACCCTACATCTATGATGTGCAACCTTGCATACACATAACCCCCACTTTCAATAACAGCTTTTCATAGGTGGCCCCAACTTATTTCACTGTTTCCTGCCACTTTTGCTCTCTTTAGTAACTACTGGCTGATAGAAATTGTATTTGGAGTAGAAGTAATTAAAAGCACATGTGTAGACTACTTTCAGTCATATTCTTAGACTTCCACTTTCTGTACAATATACATATATGTTCATGATATTTCAAATTTTTTACATGATAGCCATATAATCTTAGTAATTAACCAACTTAATGCACAAATTTTTGTTTTATAAGTTTATTATACGCCTCTACATGTTTCAAGCACTATGTGCTCATCATCAGGAGGTCAAAATTGTATTATACAGCATCTGGTATCATCACACTCTGTAGGTGGCCATCCCGTGCATGGGACAGCCACCTACAGGTGTGATGATACCAGATGCTGTATAATACAATTTTGACCTCCTGATGATGAGCACATAGTGCTTGAAACATGTAGAGGCATATAATAAACTTATAAAACAGGAATTTGTGCATTAAGTTGGTTAATTACTAAGATTATACTGAGATGAACAATCAGCAAAGCATAAAAAGAAAAATGATAGCCATATGTAACCCAAGGGTTATGCATCACTGCCCTTGCTTATGCAAGGGTTGTCTTCTATGTTTAACCACCAAACCATTAGCATGCAGCCTTCAAAGTAATGTGACACATTCTATATCTAGCCAGACAATGTAGAAGAGCACCTCTGACTCCTGGGTACAGTCTCTCCATTACCTATCAGGAGGCTGCATGGAGCCATTCTGTTCACGGAGGGAAAGACAGACATCAGAATTCCTCTACCACATTAAACACTTGCTATCCAACACAAAATGCCATGTTTCAAGGAGTTTTCATAATTCCCATATTTTATACTATATATAACAGCTCAGTGAGTATTCTCCATATCACCTCCCCACACCATTTCAACGCTTATCTCTAAACAAGTGAGTATGTTCTCAGCACAGACAAAAGTAAAATTTCTTCAGATGTAAATAACAGGAGATGAAACAGGGTTTAATATATAGGCCATACGTTTTAAAATGTAAAAAAAATCACATTTTGTCCACAGTGTGTATTTGCGCATTTTGTACGATGCTCACAAAAATGGCATTATTGGTTTTTGTAAGAAACAGCAAGGGACAGGAAATTACTTTTAAACATTACCTAGGTACATTTTAGACTTCAAACATTTAATACCTTTAACACTTCTTTCCATTATCAGTATGTTTCATTATAAAATTTATGGGAAAGTGAACATTCTGAAACTCACAGCAAGTTTACCACAAGTCCAACACCAGATGTGATTAGCATTGAGGTACTCTCAATCTCGAAGTCTCTAGTTATGACCCGCTGAACTGCAAGGTAGACCAGAATTCCAGTGACTACCCATATCAAAAGCACAGAAGTCAGTGCCCCAAGAACTTCTGCTCGATGCCAACCAAAGCTCATGAAGCGTGTTGCTGGACGTGATCCAACCCACAGTGCAAATAATGAGATCATAAAGCTTGCAAAATCAGTCAATAAGTGTGCTGCATCTGTAGCAATTGCAAGACTTGATGACAGGTAGCCTCCTGCAAGGGACAGTGTTAACAATAATAGTTCAGGGAAGCCATACAGAAAGATAAAGCCCATCATGGGTCAGTAATAATTTATGACATGTGTAACATACAAAATAAAATGCTAACATGCACAATGCCAGCAGAAGTTTGTATTCATGTAACATGCTGTATTTTCCAAATGTGTTCCCAGGTTCGTTTCTCAATGCTTTTGATACATGCACATGTTGACCAGTTTTTATACCCAGGACATTATCCACTGTCAACACTCGTTCTGCTCCTGTCTTCAGACAAGATGGTGGAACTTGACTTCAACATAATAAATGGCAAGGATGTGTAGCAATATGCTCATAACATGAACACATAGTTGGCACTTACCAACAACTTCTCCAATCATGAAGAAAACACAAAGAATACTTGCAATGATCAGTTTACGCCGGGCCCTTCTGTCTACTGTAATTGGTATTAATTGATGGCAGTGTTCCCCAACTAGAAATAAAGAAAAATAATAGGCTGATTTTTTTGAATAGATAATATCAATTTACAATACAGTCCAATTAATGGTACACGTTTATAAGAAGTCCATACATCAATATATGCCTCCCATGCAAATTTGTTACTTACCTTCCGTGCTCCAAACACATTCCAAGGTAAGGTGGAAATATTTCAGATTTGTACAATATGTTTGTGTTATAATTGGTGCTCATAAATTAAAGTTGATGAATTACACCTTTTGTAACACAAGCAGCTGTTTCGAATCCGAAATCTAGGAGAATCTTAAATCAAGAAACCTTAAATCATCATTCTACTCTGCACATGCGTGTGCATCTTGTGTCTGTGTGTGTGTGTGTGATCGCACGTGCATATATGGGGGGGAGCACATAAAGCTTACAAGTGAGGAAGTCTTCTGAGGAGAACAGCTGTGTTAAATCAAAGATGTGGATGATCACCCAAGTAGATATGATCACATTCAGTCAGGATAGCTGGTGCTTTGATTGAATTTGCCCTGAATATAAGTGCAGTATATCACAAATGAGACAATGTCCCCACTTCCTCAAATACATTTGCAAGGACTTACAAAATCTATTACTTTAGGATCAATACTCATATGTGAACAACTTTCTAACTTGGTATCTCCAAAATGAATAAACTCCATGCAGCATATTCTTCTTAATCTGCTAAGGGCCTCTCAGTTGGTCAAAAAATTCCCTGTATGTCATATAGCCAAATGGTTCATATCAAGATCGAATGACCCCACCATAATTGTATATTCCTAGAAAAAATGCATAAACACCATGGATGAATCTTACCAATTGTTGCCGTTAAAGAGTCTCTGCGATGATGAGAAGTTATGCTGCCATTCATCGGTCGATCAATAAGGTCTGAATCAGACAACACACAACAACCACTGGGTTTCCCATGAATGCAATAGATGACATGCTGAATGGCTGGTTGACTGCTATTTGTTGAGTCAGTGGAAAGACTTCCATATACTACAGATCTATTTCCAGCGCTGCAACAGTATTAAATTAATGAACTCCTCATCAACCAACTATACAGTACAGCGCTTTCTTTCAGCAACTGATAACTACTCACAAGGTCAAGAAATTTCTTGTTGTTATGAAAGCCTCCAAGATAGTCATAAAAGCCTATCAACGGACTTTATCTTGAGTCAGTTCAGTATATTTCACAGCTTTAAAGTACATCACAATTTTTATGTCATAGCATCAACTCATTTTCTGTTTCTCAAAGAGGTCTGATCACAAGATTTGCCAATATATGCCATACAATATTATAATTTTAAATCCCCTTTTCATTAGTATGGTTCAATCATCACTATCCACTTGACGGTACTGTCATGAATGAGACCAAATTTGGATTTTGAAAAAACCTTTTTGAAATATGAAAAAACCAGGAAGACTTGAGAGAGTCTTACAGCTGTCGTAATGAGCAAACATTAGCCAAGCTTGCTATGCAAGAGTCAGCATACGTCAGGCGCTGCTCCACTTGCCATGTATGGAGGCCTGCAGCCTGATTGACACATTTTGTTACTTCATATTTTGTAAGTGTTCTGGAATATGACCGTATATGGTTAAGTAGGAAAAACTAAAGCACTGACAACATACCTTCCTCTCTATAAAACCCCCCTCTTGATAGTTGAAGTACGAATTCTTTCGGAGATAATCTTTCGGAACATTATTCGTTCGACATGATACTCGACACTGTACCGGCGAAGCAAGTACCTATGACGACGTGAAGATATATGAGTACAAAGTTTGATTACTCAACGATTGCTAAAATAACTAAGAGACACCGAGAATGAACTTCGGAATACTGCTATTACAAGGTAAGCTTTAACAGTTGCGTTGTAACAAACTTTGATTTTATTACTAAATCCAGTCGAGTCTAAATTCAGTTTGAAATTCTAAATTGCATATCCTTTGGACTATACAGAGAGGCAAGAAGGTTAATTTGAAAACCCTTAGAACAAATATTTCTCTGTAACTAACTTGTGTAGAATTGTAGATTAGTGTAAAGCAATAGAATATAGTCTTAGTTAAAGAAGTCTTTGCTATTGCTTATCATTGAAACCCCGTAGTAACTCACCAACGTTTTGCCTAGAAATAGGCTGGTGGCAGCATTTTAACCTACCCCAGATTTAATTCTAGACACAGAGGACTTAGTGCCTCAACCCACTCATGTCTACCCAGGCATAGTTTGGTGGAAGTCAAGCCCCCTAACCCCGGGTTCATGACAGTACCCTCTCGTTGTTTGAGGCATATTTTTTTTTTGCCAGGGGAGGGGGCTTGCATGCATGAGTAAACTTTGGGTGTATGCCAGAAGCAGCCTACATGCTGGAAAGACAACCCATGCAGACAGATTTTGAGTGAACTGACAAAGAGGGGTACCCCTGACCCTCCAGGTTGAGGGTTGGGGTGTGGGGGTGGCAAACAAAGCACTAGACAGGAATCAATTTTGCTGCATAGTTCAGGTGGTCATGGCCTGAAAAAGACTGTAGTACTACAGGAGATAAAGAGTTGCCAGTAACACAGTTCAAAGCAGCGATAAAAAAAAGTACTGTCAACTAATTAACATAAAAATTATTTATGTATGGCCCAACATGTTTCAGACCACCTTTAGGTTCTATTCAGGTACATGTGAAAACTGTTCATTACAAGTTGATTTTTAAAACATTTAAAGTCACTACACAGCAAAATATTCAAGCTATAGGCAGAAACATTAAAGCTACAAAATGTTCAAATGGTATAAACTGGATGGCCCCTCTAGTCAGTTGGAACTGCTGCAAGGAAATCGAGCATCTTACTTTATGTTTGCTGTCCCACCTTTCAATTACAACCACAATAGGGCATAGACATGGCAATTAACAAATTTCATCGCACACAGTCTTCCTTGAGCAGGCAAGTTATTCAGCTCATCAAGATATTATTATCCACAATATTCACAAAAGCTAACCACACATATACTGGGAAAGGAGAATCCAGTCTACACTTCCATTTACTTTTTAAGCTCTCACTACTCCCACAACTCCCAAGAGTTTTCTTAAAGTTTTCCAACCAAAATTCTGTATATTTTTCTCATTTCTCCTCTGTATTCCCCACCTGTCCCAATATTATTGATTCATGAACCTCCCATTATTAGATAAACAGTATTACTGAATGAGATTTAACATTCTCACATTTGCTAAATATAATAATAATGAACACCTTGGTTGCAGCCCCATATTGCTTAATACCTAACAAACTGCATGGCATTACAACCCAAAAGAAAATACAAATGACTTTCATCATGTTCCACTGCATTTATATGCTTGATACATTTCAGTATATTTAAAATAACTTTATTAATTGTCTGTTGTTATGAATGAAGTTTTGGCACCACTAGCATGTCAGCCAGTGGACCAAGTCTTTAGCCATCTTCATCATGCTCTATATTGATGTCACCACCAAAGGTCCATTTTGTTATTCCAAGTACTCATTATGTGCAGGGTTCGTTACACAATTCTTTTATGTATTGCTTCTTTCTCTTATCCAAGCTACACATCCAATCCAAGGCATTAAATTAAATAAACCATGACAACTATAAACAAAATGTTCAGTTAAATGGTGAGAAAATTAGTTGATTGACTTACAATTCTATGCGCCGCTTCTCTTCGGAAGTCATACTTCACTTGTAAAACAATCAATGTAAAACACTTTCATGTAAATGGAACCAGCAGAAGTGTACAATGTGCTTCTTAAAATGGATGCCTTTAACAATAATGTCCATACTGATAAATTTGTGTAAAGGAAAATACGATCTATCTTTAAATAAACACGTTCTAAGTTTATTACAATTTCCACCACTGTACCAGATACATCTGCTAATATCATCTATATCAAGTGTGTTACAACCAAGAAAAATCATTGCACACTGCTCTAAAAACAAGATGATGACACACAAGTGAACAGTGACTATGCTGATTGTTTAAATAGTGATTAAAGCCATGTGCACATAATGAGATGAGATGGGAGACAGCAGATCAGTCTGTATTAGTGCCGTGTGGAATTTAAAGGGCAAGGTTCAATGCAACAGGATAATGGCTTCTTAATTAAATAACTGACCCCAACCTCTTTTTCAAAAGACATCATATACATGACCTTTAACTGTTATCTTAATTTTCACATCATACTCCTCACTGAGTTGATAGTTTATTTAATGACATTCCCTCAACTGCAGAGATTTATACAACACAGAACGGGAGGATGGCCATGAATAGTAGATTGAGGACACGGAAGTGGCCATGGCCTACATTATGGTACTACTGCAGCAACTGTTTGCAAGATATCCCCAATAAGTCACCATATTTTTCCTGTATGTCATGTTTTGTGTGGCTGTGAAACTAGGTCTTTTACTCTAGGAAATAACACAGATGTTTCTCTGTATGTGGGCCTGGATGTGATCTCATAGGAAAGGTCAAAACATCAGCTATTTATGAAATACAGACAGGAAGTTGTTTTGACTTTGGAAACATAGTTTTCACTACAGCATCAGATCCAAACATAAACCATTAATTAAACCTGGGAGTTCCTCTTAATCTGGTTTTAATGAACAATATTTTAACCTTATACTTATGTAAGGTGCATAACAGCATCTTCAGAAAAAATAGTGGAGGTTGTATAATGCTTTATTACTACATTTGAACAGCAAAATAAAAATACTAAGTGACTCTCAGCATAAATTTTAAAGTGTTAAATATGTTTTTCTACAAAAAAAAAACATGCAGTGCATGGAAGAGACTTGCAGGGAAAAAGTTTTCATGTGGAACTACCTTCAATTTGGTATTTATTTGTAGCTTATTTAATGATGCTGTCAGTAACTCGGACTATTATGAAATGACAAGAAGACAGTGAGTGATGAATTCTAAATTGTGTGAAAGGAAGTACGCCAGCCTAATTTGAGATATTTGCTCCTAAGATTGATGAAAGTGTGAAAAATATCAGTCAGATAGTTAGTGTTCTATCCAAAATTTGTATCAAGCATTTACTTACTTACTTACTTACTCTATGGAGCAGAGGCCTTCTTGGGAAGCTAATCAGATCTCAGCTAGTCAAGAAATTCCCCGCATTTTATGGAACACAAAGTTTTATTACCACATTCACAAGTGCCCACCACCTGTCCCTATCCTGAGCCAGTCCAATCCAGTCCACACTCCCACATCCCATTGCCTGAAGATCCATCTTAATATTATCCTCCCATCTATGCCTGGGTCTTACAAGTGGTCTCTTTCCCTCAGGTTTCCCCACCAAAACCCTGTATAAACCTATCCTCTCCCCCATACGTGCTACATGCCCCGCCCATCTCATTCTTCTTGATTTGATTACCCGAACAGTATTGGGTGAAGAGTACAGATCATGCTGCTCCTCATTATGCAGTTTCCTCCAGTCCACTGTTAACTCATCCTTCCTAGGCCCTAATATCCTCCTCAGAACACTATTCTCAAACACTGTCAGCCTATGTTCCTTCCTTAGTATGGGAGACCAAGTTTCACACCCATATAAAACAACAGGCGATACTATAGTTTTGTATTTTATTCTTCAAGTTTTTTTGATAGCAAATTGGACGACAAAATATTCTGGACTGAACAGTAACAGGCATTCCCTTTGATCAATCTACTCTTGATTTCTTCAAATATGCAGTGTTGGTTTGCAAGAGTTCTTCTTTATCACACTTTCAAAGAACTTGTCATCTGTCCCCATGTTATGATTTTGCCCTGCATTCTGTTCACCAGACATAAACAAACACTTAGCTTTCTCAGCATTTACCTCTACAGCAGTCTCTTACAAGTGCCTCATAAAGCGTCTGTATTTTTCTTCATAGCATGTATGCTTTCACTCAGTAAATTACCTTCAACAGCATAAGCCAAGAACCTGATGTGTACCATTTTATTTCAGACCCTCCCGGTTTGCCTGAACCATCCTAATGGCATATTCTAAAGCAAAGACTCAAAGCAACGGTTATAAGCACCGCCTTCTTTCAGACCATACTTAAAAGGAAATGTATCAGAGAAATGTTTGCCTATACGGATCTTATTAAAGGTTTCATTCAAACATTTTTATTAGCCTAACTACTTTCATGGTTATACCAAAGTCAGCGAGAATATTGTACAAAACTTCCCTCCTAATTGAATCATAGGCTTTCTTGAATAATAATTCTGTTACAATTAATTTGTTATTCTTTATGAGTACTATATGTTAAGTTGCTCAATTGGAATCTGATGCAAACTAACAATTCAGAGGTACCTTCTGCCTCCATCTTCAATACTGAATAGAACTGTTACTCGAATTCAATATTAAAATATAAGGGAACCCATTAAAATCCAATTTATGTGTTTCCAGTAAGCTGTCAACAGCGAAGCAAACCTCCATTACTAGACAACATAACAAAATTTTAATGGTAGTTGTGTGGATGGTGGCTTGGCTGGTCATTTTAACTTACATAATCACAATGTGATGAAGTGCTTTCATAAATTCTTTTAAAAGATGGTCAATTAAAAATACCATACTGTAAGCATTAACCTTCTAAAGCCCAGCGGCACCTATGTGTACCACCTGCAATGTCTAGTTTAAGGCCATCACATTTTGAGTGTCTACATTAAGTCCAAAGGTTCAAGGGACCCCAAAATGGCTGCTTTTATTTCAGATTTTTTCTAAATATATTTTCTACCAAAATTATTGCTCTTCTATCCGCACTGACAGTTCAGGATCATACGTAGGTGAGGTCAATAAATTTATTTTTGCATTGGGACCGGAAATGTCTTAAATTGGACCTCCTATGTGCTATAACATTAGGACACTTTGCACTTCGCCACAAAGTGTGTATACGTGTGTCTAATAATTCTCTAAGTAATTACCATTACTTCCCTCAACACGATTTACCGACAGGCATGTATAATGGATATGGACTGTGTTGTGAGGCTGGAACTGTATTTTTACTTAAAATTACCGTGCCTTCTGCATGTTTAATGTTAAAATAACAAACAAATATGAATATAGTGTTACAAGAAACAAAAGCAGAAGGGTAGGGTATTTTCTCATAAATCTCAGGCATGTTACTAACCCGCAGTTGTGGGGAACTTCAATTGGAGAGGACTGGGAATAGCTCTTGTTATCTTGCTGATTCCTTAACGAAGAAATAACTGTCTTCGCGGCAGTAATGCTACGACTTTTAGCGTCTGGTATTAATGCCGATACGTCCGTTTCATTCGTCTCATCATATTCTACAACTGACGTACATTTTGACACTTCACCTTCGGGTAGCATGTTGCTGCAATACATTCAACATTTAGAAAATAACTTTCGACAATAAACGGGATTTCTCATTGATTAAAACAACCTAGTGCAAGACAATATGAAATTATTACATCCTACAACCATCTTCTTTCATCAACAACTTCCTAACCTACACGTGATCTACGATGGCGATACACACACCCAATTCCAAGCCACAGATTCCAGGCAGCCAATGAAATAATGCCCACAATCCATGGATGAATTGTACACGGATTAGAGCTAGAAAGATATGTGGGTACTCAAATTCATCCATGATGGGTAGTGTAAGGTACCGTGGTCAAACTGCTTTACTGTGGAGAGGATATTTATTTATTTTACTAATGGCAGGTACATTGACTGTTTATCATTGACCTATGCGACCAATAAAAGTAAAACCTAAAAAAAGTATTACACTTTACAAAAACAAAAAACATAAAAAAAAAGGAAACATTCAGGGTAAATATAAAGTCCTAATGCTAAGGGGTAGTCACAAAAAATAGTGATAATAAAATAACATAGTCAATTTTCCA
>Ga0136643_10002381_pt1 | contig 24296 bp, 11 predicted proteins | sample TergutLab28metaG_FD_96883 | JGI IMG/M metagenome (GOLD analysis project Ga0136643, IMG submission 96883) | Labiotermes labralis P1 segment gut microbial communities from Petit-Saut dam, French Guiana - Lab288 P1 (version 3) (version 3) | ecosystem: Host-associated > Arthropoda: Insects >... | reverse complement strand
TAATGGGATCATTTTACCTTTACCTTAAATCACATTATATGGCTCTGGTAACACCAACATATGCACTATTGTACCTACATTTGTTTGTGTTACCAGAGTTTTAATACACCGTAATGCACGGAATGAACAATGTAAAAGCACGCTATGTGGTGTTGAATGATTGAATGTCCTTAAATCATTAATTCGAAAGAATGTAACAAGAAGACGTCGTGGCCTATTTTTAGGCAGTATGTCTGTAGAGCAATACCCCGGCAATGCTCGTTTTCTCCAACATTATTGAGTAGGTTTAAAAACAATTTGGTCATTTAACTTGACGTTTTTCCTAAAGTAGCTTAACCTTTTGGCGCCGGAATTATTTTTTTTTAAATTTTAGCACACTCTGTATATAAAATGTGAATAACACAGGAACCAAATACGTTAGAATTATGAAACAAACTTCATTTTGAAGAGAAAATAACGGAGAGTATATGCCATGTTTAAAATATTCAGTACCTATATTTGTTGAATAAATATATAAAATGTAACTTTAGAGGTTAGCGGTGCTGTACGACCACTATAGTTGACATTAGGCGTCAAAAGGTTGATCACGCATAGTGTTTTATACAAATTTATATCTTTTCCCCATGCATGCTACAATCCCATTTGATCCTCCTTCAGTTAATCAAGTCGACGACATTAAATTGAACAATAATTGTGAAAATCCACGCCATTACTTTTGTCATGCTGTCGTCCGGGATATGAGAACATTCTATTTGGTAAACAGGTAATTCTTGTAACTAAACTACACGGCGTCACGTTCAGGATGATAGCAGTCTTCAGACTGTAGCTGATCGCTGGAGTAGCCAGGGTTCTTTAAGGGGAGGGGGTGGTGGCTATCACAAGGGTGATCTGGGAGACTGTAGCACGCCATCTTCTAAGGCAGATTTTTAAAATTACGTTTAAACATTTCAGAATTTTGTTTAATTTTTAAAAATTTAAACTTTTTGTCTAATATACATGCAGAATAATATATAAAATAAGATATTTACCAATGACATGAAGTTAAAGCAATATTTACAATAATGTTTTTAGCAAAAATATTACTTTAAACATGGCATAAGAAAATTAGAAATGGAATTTTCATTATTTTACATTTCATTTCAATAGTTTTGCACACTATTTTTCACCCGTCCATGCAGTGTAAATAGCATGCTGTATAGTGATGCAACTGAAATTACGACTACACTGCCCAATATGAATTGAATCGTAAATTCTGCAAAATTACATAACCATGTAAAAAAAATCATAAAAATATGTGTGTTTTGTTATTTCTGTAGCATGTACATATACAGGAGTATATTACAGTATGAATATAAATGTCAAAAGTTTCGCGTTTACAGTACCCTATGCGTGATCCTCCCCCATTTTATGTATAAAAATGTAACTCATTTTCACGAATTCGAAATGCATATTTTCGTAAATCCGGCTACTCGGGGGGAGGGGGGGGGGAGGAGAGTGTGATCAATCGTCCCCATCCTTCCTTTGGCGGCGCCACTGTAACTTAGTACTGACGTACAATAATTTTAATGACAATTAATCACATTCATAGACTGTGCAACGTTGACTGATATGAGTAGTGAACTGGGACATACATGTAATAAGGCTGTCTGGTCCTGTTAATATAAGACCCCAACTCTTTCCCTACAGTAACATGGGAGCAGGGAAGCCAGTAAGGGGAGTTGTTCCATACTCGAACTCGGTACTTAGCAGGAAGTTCTGACCTTACGTGAATTATCGTGGTGGGAGGTCCGGGTGCTAGCCACAGGGTTACCTGCGCGTCCCGTGTGACACTGGTGAGACAGACTTGACAATTGCTTGCTGATCGGCGTGTCTGTGGAATCGTGGCAACTGGAAGCAAGAGGTTGCCCTCCCATAACCAATGTGTAATGAACAACATTAGCGTGTGTACTGTAGCAGCACCTTTTCTGAACTGTGTCCAACCGAAGGTAGGGTCTTATGGTTCGTACTTCCAGTACCGACAGACTTACAGAGAAAAATTGTCAGTTTAAGTTTCAGTGTAATCAGTGTAGTGACTAGGGTACGGGCTGGGCCATCTGGGTTTCGAATCCCAGCAGGAGTAAAAGATAAAACTCTTCTTCAAGACGTTCAGAACTTCTCTGCGGCCCACTCAGCCTCCAATGAATAGCGGGGATAAAGCGACAGGGGGTGTGATTTTGACCACGTGTCTTCATGTAATGTCATGGCTAAGAATGAGTGGAGCTGTACCTCCACTTTCTTTATATACCTTAATGTCGTGTGTAGAGACAGCTTTACCTTTACAGACGTTGTAATGTTATTAACCCGTTATATGTTATGAATGTGACGAGCATTGGTAGAATGATTCTAAGAGGGGAAAACCGAAGTACTTGAAGGGAAATCTGCCCAGTGCCACTTCGTCCATCACAAGTATCACTTTCCATACCGTGAGAGCGAAGTCGGCCTTCCAGGATGAGAAGCCGGTGCATATGAGTCTGAGATATGGCACGACCTAACGTACACGTACCATTTATGAAGTTCATCGCTGTGTAATTTTCAATCCTGCATTCCATTCATTCGTCTCAGAACTCCAAACGCTTTCTATCTTCTGGTATTCCTTTCCAGAGGAGAAATCGAATTTTCCAGCAATATGAAGAATGAAGCTAGGTAACCTTATTTTACATGGCGCAACAGACCCTAGTGGACCAGGGCCTCCTCACTGTCGAGGCTTCGCGATCACACTCAGACACACCACACTCGGCGCGAATCCTCTGGACAAGTGATCAGCCCGTCGCAGAGACCTTTACCTTACAACACACAACACTACACTCACAAGCGACGCACATCCATGTCCCCGGTGGGATTCGAAACCATAATTCCAGCAATCGAGGGGCTGCAGACCCACGCCGTAGACCGCACGGCCACTGGGATCGGCTAGGTAACCTTGTAGAAGGTATGCTATCCCTGTACAGGCCTGGACAGGTCCTGAGGGTTCCTGGAGGTTGAGGCTCCCAGAGTTCGAAACAGTCGGCACATGAAGATGGTAATGCTGTTATCCTTACGCACCGACCGCCTAAGTAACTTTATAGTTGAATATAATCAGGTTTTTGAGCGGCAAGCAGCAGGATTATATTGGTCCTGTTTAGTCTTTTACGTCAGTTTCTTGCTTGTACGATATACTTACCAAATATGTAACTCTGGCGCTTATGATGTGATTTTCTGGCACGTTTTAGGCGCGTTTGCAAAGTTACGGAAAGCGCCTGTTACCTTCGTCATGTCCGTCCGTCCGTCCGTCCGACTATCCGCATGTATCAACACGGTTCCCACTGGACATATTTTCGTGAAATTTAATATTTATGACTTTTATGAAAACCTGCCAAGGAAGTCCAAATTTGGTTACAGTCGGGCAAAAATATCGGATACTTTGTATGAAGGCCTAAGTGTATTTTGTAGTTGCCGGCGTCATTGAATCACCACAAAAGCGCTCTCTGTTATTAGACTCGTGGTTCGTCCATCTGTCCGTTTGTCCGCATGTATCAGCACTGTTCCCACTGGACAGATGTAAGTTCATTTTGATACTGGGAAATTTTATGAAAAATATGCCGAGAAAATCCAAATTTTGTTAAAATCGGGCATTTTCCGTGAGGACATAAGTACGTTTTATTGTTGCTAGCGACATTAAATAATCGTAAAAGCGCTCTCTTGGAGTGAAATGGTATCTGGCTTTTACGATGGCCAAGGAGGTACAAATATTACGCGAACGCCCCACCATGTTGCCTCATACATACATTGCCTGTGTTCAATCTTACTTTCGTATTGCCCCTGGATGTAATACATCCCCTTGTAGCGAGAATGGGCTGAGTTATACCTCTGCCTGCCCTCTATGCCTCCTTGGCTTTACTTTGCCCTGGACGCAACAAATGTCTGGTTTTCGTATTCATACGCCAAGAACTGTAACTGCCAGTCTCAGTGGCAAGTTGTCGCTATGATCTATATGCACCTGCATTCCTGCCTTGTCAGTGCTTGTGACGTCACTGTATTGTTTTGATATAATTATAACTTTATTTTGGTGTTGTTTTGTGTGTCTACAAAACTGGCATGATGCCACACTATGTGTGTATTTTAGTAATTCGATAAATACTTGTAATTTAATACTAAACATCATGAAAGTAGTTTTTCATTTGACTACAGTCAGCGCTACCTGTGTGGTGACGCTGAGTTGGTTGATAGCTGAACCACGAGTCCTGTCTTGTCGTGTGTGTCGAATGTCAGTTCGTGTGTAGATGTGTACTGTGACATTGAAGTGAAACAGATGTAACTGTGGTGGTAAAGCTGCTTCGGTGTTGTCTGTTTAAAACAATAGTTATTTATTAGTTATTGCCAGTTGTTAGGCACGTAGTTATGCAGCTGTCAGGACATCAAAGCTCTGGGTAAGTGATTAAGGGAATTATCTTCTCCAATCTTTAATTCTTGAACCATGTAATGGCGACGCAAAACTGCACAGGTTCCTGGGACATGAAACCGTCGTTGCCTAAATCATTGTGCTGTGTCTTTCTCCAACTGGTAGTGGTATACAAAACCGCGGAAATATAGGGATAATCATTAACTTCGCCATGTCTGACACATCAAGTCAAATAGAATGAGTATAATAAATAAAAGCTGATCGATGAATCCAATCGAACTACATGAGCGGCTTGGTATTATATGTGTGCCTGGCAATGTTGTTTTACGTAAGGTTTATGTTATTGTAAAAACGTATCATGCTCTGGATTAGGGTCGTCGTTTAAGCTAAACTGAAACGCAAGTGAAATATTTGAGTTTACGTATGAACTGCATGTTTTGTGCTTTATTTAGCGACCGCTTATTAAGCCAGCAGTATATGTAGTGTCAAATGTCAGGAAGATACTGGATGGTTGATTGGGAAAGGAGTGCAAAGACAGGGCGCTGCATATTTGAAGGTATTTACTTGATATATTTGTTAACTGCAATTGGGTTGACAGCCGGTGGCAGTAGTACAGTACACATTTACACACAAATAATACATAGAACAACACAATTAACAACTATGGCTGAAAGGCTTTCTGGGATTCGAACCCAGAGTGGTCAAACTAATTGGGAAGAATGCGGGCCGTGCCCAATCTTTGCGAATTAGACCCTGGCACTTGCCTTACAATTGAGGAAAAAGCACGGAAAAACCTTAGTATTTGCCTGGAAGTGGTCTTGGGTATAAAATTCAAATGTGCAGCATCCCCGATAGGGATAAGCAATTCATTCGCCATGATTTTTTTGTGTTCGAGTATGTGTAAGGTTATAATCCCAACGTTTGACTCGTAGTTTAAATTTTGACTGTAAGGATTTGTTAGGCCCGGCGATCATTTGTCTACAGCTTATTTAACGATGTTACTGGAAACTCAAAAGTTCACAGCGTCGATTATAAGTGTGACTAATGACGACCCCAGCTGGAAAGAACGTAGAATGATGGGATCGTGGCCTAGTTTGAATGGGACAAGGAGAGGCACATAAAACGTGTTGTAGGAGAGCTGGTTTCGGGATCAAGCAGCGAGCCCGGGACTTTCTCGAACACAGCGCGACTTCGGCATGTGGAATGGGGATGGTTTATTTAATCGCTAAAGCACTACGAACACATCTTTGTTTTTCTCAGTCTAAACGCATTGTTTACATGAGATACTTTTGGGTTTGGATCGGAAGTGACCAATTTGTCATATGACAAGTTTGACATTAGACTTGGCCAAAATCACCAACAACAGGACAGCTCCATTAATGGTATGCGCTACAGAGACCATGATTCACATGGGGTGTGACGGATATACTATTTTAAGGTGATTTGTAGATCGATTCAGGTTGTCATTGTTGTTACACCATGTTGACTGGTTAGATAGTACAATCATCTCCAGTGTCAAGCAGTCCCCAAAAGTTCGGTCAAGTCAAAAGCCACTTCTTGGACTATTTTACTGTAACACTACACCCCGTCGAAACCAGTCGACATGGCGTAACGTCTCAAAACACCGTAAGACTTGAACCATACAACTTGTGACTTATATATCATTATGACCAATTCGACGACAGCAATCGTGGCCACTGTGCTGTTACTGGAGTCTGCCGAGAATGAAAGACTGTCTGATTTCAGCCTAGGTAATGTGACCCGTACAGTGCGGATAGCGGCCCTAAGTTATGTATGAATTGAACTGAATGGTATTTGGGTTCGAGCCCTTCCGGGACTGATGCTTCTAGACCTTAGGACAGGCACTTTGTGCCCCATGTTCTGTACTAAATTAGGGGAGCCCTGTTCCTTTAGCAAAGTTCTAGATGGCCTCTATACTTAGTTTCCTGATATCCTCAGGCTCCAAAAAGAAGGAACCCAGATGTTTGTGTGTCTGAGTGAAGTCAAGGCCTCACACTCACACAAAATGTGGTGCTGAGGTTTCCTTCTCATTACCACATTTCCTACAAGTGGCGTTATTACTTAGCCTAATTTTATATACATGTCTTCTGAAGATTTTGTGTCCAGTAAGGAGGCCAATAAAAACTCTGGATTGTGTCCTATTAACCTTTTGACGCCCGATGTCAACTATAGTGGTCTTACCGCACCGCTAACCTCTAAAGTTGCATTTTGTATATTTATTCAACCAATATAGGTACTGAATATTTTAAACATGGTATATACGCTCCGTTTTTTTCTCTTCAAAATGCAGTTTGTTTCATAATTCTAACATATTTGGTTCCTGTATTATTCACATTTTATATATAGGATGTGCTAAAATTAAAAAAAATAATTCCGACGCGAAAAGGTTAAAGGACAATAATTGTGCCCTTGTAGCCAGGTCAGGACCAGAAATCAATTTTTGAACCTGTCTCTATGTACTACAAGGACCACGCCGCAGTACCAGATACTGGTTTTCCATCCAGCATTTTATCTTTCTTCTTATGTTCTGCCTAGAGACCCCTAAGTTATATATTACTAACTACTAACTTACAATTTACAGTATACCACAGTCTCTGAAGGGCTGTTACTTTAGTGAAACATCCCCATATAATTAGGTGCCTGTTGTCGACGTTGTGCTTATATGTAACAGCTTCTTGACTGAAGAAATTTAAGCGGAGGTTTTTATTGTTAATTAGCATGGGGGAAAAATCCCGCTAAGATGTGTCTTGGCAACAGATACACAAACAGTAGTTTGGCGGGGGTAGCGCGCGTTTAAAGTAAGAGCGTCCACCTTGTTAACGGCTCTTATTCTAGGCGAATACAGTCCGGTTCAAAAGTATATCTGCTGCTTGTTGTGGCATGTGAGTTTATGCTTTCTCTTTGTAGAATTTCTATGCATGTTTTTAAGTGAAATGGCTGATGCTGCAGCCGTTTATTTCATTACGAATAACTGTTCAACGAAAGCTGAAACGAAGGATTTATAACATCGCCTATGAAACAGCGATTTGTTCTAACACACCGGTAAACAATTGTATTGGAAACAGAAAAAAAACTTGACCGATCCTCAAAAGACCAAAACTCAAGCATGTAAGTTATGTATTTTTTTGTCGAAAAAATAAGGACGAAAAAATTTTTTTTTGAGGACAACATTTTGACAGAAGGAGTGTTCATAACCGCACTGTCTAGCAATGCGGGAATCTCATTTTGACGAATCTTTTGAGTTACGACTAATTGCTGTTTCATGAGAGATATGTTCTTCTACGCACGCATGCGTAGTTTATGACATATGCTGTACGCGAGCGATAGTGGTGAAGCTCGCGAAGGGTGTCAATGCTGTTGCTCGAAGAGTAATTAACCTTTAGACGCCTAATATCAACTATAGTGGTCGTACCGCACCGCTAACCTCTAAAGTTGCATTTTATATATTTATTTAACAAATATAGGTACTGAATATTTTAAACGTGGTATACACTTTCCGTTTTTTCTCTTCAAAATGCAGTTTTTTTCATGATTTTAACGTATTTGGTTCCTGTATTATTCACATTTTATATACAGGATGTGCTAAAATTAAAAAAATAATTCCGGCGCCAAAAGGTTAAATCCTTCTAAACAGCGATTGGTCATTAAGCACCAGAAGTTCGAAGCCGGTGATCTTCAAGTCAATGTTCCTGTGCTGTATTGGTGTCTAGGTATCGTAATGATGTTCTTGTTGAAGTTGTCTAAAATTCCTAATGTTTCTTGAGTCAGCGAGACAATTTTATATATATTAGTAATATTAAATATGTGTTACACTGAAGACTCTTTTCCAGAATAATGGTCATGTTGTCTTGTTATGTGGGTTCATAATTTAGGGTCGACGAAGTGCTTTAGTCTACTTCCTTTCTTTAAGATAACAAAGCATGCTTGTGAGATTGACATGATATATGTGTGTATGTGTGTGTTTCTTCGCTTCAACGTCTGAAACGAAGGACCGATCTTTCGAAATTTATCACGAACAGTTTGTCTTCCCGGACCAATCAACCTTCGCAGCTCTTAATTTCCTACATTCTTGACAACATGGCGAACGCGCGAAGTTAAGAAGTTGGAGCGACACTGCACGCCTGTAGTTTCTGTCGTTACTGTTGGTTCGTAAGATTAAAGGACTTCAGAAGGAACAGCATTTTTGCTACACATACTGTCTTTATTAATTTCAGTCAGGACAAAGAGTCATAAAGCGCATCTTTAATCGTTAAACCGAGCATGCAGAAATACTAGCTCTGTAACGCGAGGCGATCCGGCCGCTTGTTGGGTCATATTTTCTGCGCTGAAAATTTCCTTTATAGCAGATTTGCGTGATGTCTTTCAAATCGAGTAAGACGCGGCGACAGAATAATTTGTGGGTTAATGGATACAGCATGTAACTCCTCATTATTTCAAATATAAGTTTTAATTATGGTTTCATACGGAAGTTTGTGTAGCTCCATTGTGGTCATATTAAATTTGCCTGTAATCAGCAGAGGTTAGGTTGAACGCAGCAAATCAATTAGCTTTACTCCTAATGCCAAAAGTTTTGTGGAAAAATGTTGTATCGAATGAGGTTAAGCTGTGCTCAGTTGTAACTTGTAGTAAAAGCAATGATGTCGTAATTTTAGGGACATGTAAGGATATACCTAACGTGTACCCAAGTGCACCTAGCAACCTCGTGGTCAGACCTACCATTTCATTTGTTACTTGATAACCTGCCTCTTTTCCTTGCTGCGTTTTCTGTCACCCTTTCATCACCACTTTGCTACATTACATGTTGTATGTATAATCTATAGAAAACAAAGAAGACAACAACAATTAAAGTCCGCACTCACGAAATCGGTACTGCGTGCTACCAGTTAGGAGACAGGTGAAATGAAGTGGAACTTTTGGTAAATGTTCGGTTAATACAGCTTTCCGAATCATCCAGTGCCAGGTATCGCAGCTTATACTGTTTATGATTTCGAACATTTATCGAGCATTATAATGGAAATGTGCGACTGTTACTACTACTACTACTACTACTACTACTACTACTACGGCAAAGTTAAAGTTCACCTTAGAACAGGCCATGAAGTGATGGGGAGTAGATGTAGAGCTCTACTCTTTCTTTAACTACGGCGCTAATGGGGTGGGTGGTCAACGCCACGCCCAGACACTTTACCCACGGGAAAGACACAGTACCCGTTGTATAGGAAGCTGGGTGGGCCCCTGGGTCGGTGTGGACGGGTGTGTTAACAGTGCCCCCACTGGGATTCGATCCCAGGACTGTCCAGCCCGTAGAGATTCGCTACACCGACTGAGCTATCCTGGTCCACACAACTTACTAATAGCAGTCTTATTTGTATATCACCGTGTTGCGATGTGTGGTGGAATTACTGTGTGGTCATGAAAAACAAATAATAGAGACTAGGAAGGAAGTGGTCCCGGTCAAATTTAAGCTACTGTCCCGATAGTTGTCTGGAGTGGTGATAATAACCGAGAACCCATATTAGGAAAACTGTGTCTCGGCTGAAATTTTAACCGGGTACTTCCCGAATACGATCCAGGAATGTTACCGTTTGGACCATATTCTTTGGTCACCAGGTATGATGCAACTGCTAATCATCAGGCGTTGGTTAAGCTTTAGGGTGATGTTTAGTTATCAATTTCTGGGGACCGAACAGGTTGGCGAAACAGTGAGGTTATAGATTTGCAAAGGGGAGGTGCCTGGTTTGGGGCTCGGCCGGGACACCGTCAGTCACGACTGAGGATTTCATGGTTTTCATCAGTCCCTTCCTAATCCTTTCCACTTCATCGTTCATCACCCTATTACCCGACGCTGTAGCTCTTACTTACTCCACGGAGCACAGTCCTTCTTGAGAAGCTAACCAGTTTTCAGCTAGTCAAGAATTTCCCTGCATTTTATGGAACCCGAAGATTCATTACCGCATTTACAAGTGCCTGCCACGTGTCCCTATCTTTAGCCAGATCGATCCAGTCCATGCCCCCACATCCCACTTCATGCAGATCCATCTTAATATTATCCTCCATCTGTGCCTGGGTCTTCCTAGTGGTCTCTTTCCCTCACGTTTCCCCACAAAAACCCTGTACACACCTCTCCTCTCCCCTATACATGTTACATTCCCCGTCCGTCTTATTCTTCTCGATTTGATCACCCGAACAATATTTGATGAGCAGTACAGATAACTAAGCTCCTCACTGTGTAGTTTTCTCCATCTTCCCCCCCACCCCCCTGTTACCTCGTCCCTCTTAAGCCCAAATATTCTCCTCAGTACCCTACTGTCGCTGTAGCTGTAATCTTTGAACTTGACGCTGGCCATCCCGTTGTGTAGAACATTACGTAAAACAGCACTCGGTATTCCGTCTGAAACAACTTTTATTCGTTATTCCTTTGTCAACACAACACGTTTTGATCAAGCCAGTCATCATCAGGTGTTTGTGTTTAGTAAAAAAACTTGAAACTCTAAAGTAAAAAAAGTAAATTGTTTTGTGAAATTTTACAGCTAATATAAAGATGATTGCGAATTATATTTTACATTAATTGTGAGATCTCACAGCTAATATTTTACATTTTTACCTTAAGTTTTAAATTGTTTATTAAAAATGAACACTTGACGATGATCGGCTTGACCGAAACATGTTGTGTTTAAAAAGTAATAATAAATAAAAGCGTGGGCCGGGTAGCTCAGTCGGTTTAGCGACTGACAATGAGCTGGACAGTTCGGGCTCGAATCCCGGTGGGGACGAGATTTTCCGCCCGTCCAGACCGGCCGTGGATACCACCCAGCCTCCTGTAAAATGGGTACCGGGTCTTTCCCGGGGGTAAAGTGCGGCCGGGGCGTGCTGTTGACCACTCACCCCCTTCTAGTGCTTTAGCCTGCAGCCCGGACACTACTCCAGCCTAACCGCACCTAACCTCCAACCTACAGCAAACCAAGAACGAAACGACCAGTGTGGTAATTAACATTACAGACGCGAGCTCCTGATGATGGGCATAGTAGTGCCCGAAACATGTTGAGCCTATTAGAAGTACAATAAAGTAATTAGTGGCATCTAGTTGGTTTTTATTCTTCAGTTATCAAAATTATATACGGTCCAACAAACATCAATATATATATATATATGTTTACGTTCTATGAATTTTTTTAAGAAACACAATCAGCTCAAACTATGTAGCGACAAAAGATTGAATATTTACTGTTTAATTAAATTCGCGAAGTTGTGGAAAGAAGTGATCGTGGATTAACTTGGCGATGTTTTAGGGCCTTTAGTGGGAGCGACTCTGGAACAGTCCCTACCTTGAGAGATCCCATTCGGGACTGTACGTTACTTGATCCACAAACTGCACAATCAGCATTAAATAATCGTTTGTCAATTAACGCTCCTCCTACACGTTTTGACCTCTACCTTTACAATGTTATAATGTGGGAGGTATATACAGAGCCATGCATGTATGGAAGATTATTATTTATTGTTTATATGTGATTGACTTGTACTTTGTTGAATCAAATGCTGTATAATCAATCTACAGGGCCTTTCATAATGTACTGCGGGATTACAAAAATTTATTGTAGGAAAGCCGTAGGACACGTATTTACGAAACCTGTACAGATAGAAGGAACAACTCGATCCCCCCCCAGTAAGTTGTTTTTCATCGTAGTTCACATTTCTGCCGCTAGGCGATGCGAGTGTATGTAGTGAGAAAATGGCCGCTCCTGGGGGGAAGTCGTTTTGTGTGTTGGAATATCACACGTGTAAGTCTGTGGTTACTGTGCAACGTGCATTTCGTGCAAAGTATTCGTCCCACCATTGTCACGTGACCTCGCTGACCTAAAGGCACAGATCATTGCAGCAGTGAGAATATCGATGCACCCATGTTGATGCGTGTGTGGCAAGAACTTGAATACATCGTATCGATGTGTGCCGTGTCACCCGTGGTGCACACATCGAACATCTCTAGTTGTCAAAAAAACTTTTTCAGTTTTCCTATGGCTGTGAACAATTCCATTAAGGTAGGTCCTTTGATTTTCTTGTTACAAATGTTTATAATCGCGGCGAACATTATGAAACGCCCTGTATTTTAGGAAGATGAATTACCTTAAACTTATTCAGGACACTTAGTCTTAGGTCCGAGATTTGAGCCCACGATTTCCCGACTGTAAAGCATGAGATATCCCCTAAACCAGTGTTTCTCAACCGCCGGGCCGCGGCCCGGTACCGGACCTTAGCATCAATTTTACCGGGCCGTGAGAAGTTCTCCTGGAATTTGTCATTTTAGTTTTCTAAACAATTTTCATGAATAAATGTTTTATAGTGGAAATGTTCTAAGGAGAATAATATTCGTGAATGTGTCGTAAAACTCAGACCCAGATGTTGGCCTGAGGAAACTACAGTACGCTACAAGATTGCATTAGTCCAGTGATTGATAACTAATTTAAATGTAATTTTATATTTGTCAACATGCCACACCGTATACATAAGTGTGCTAATACTCTTTACGATTATGCCATAATTATTTATTAATACTTATGTTAGTTTAATGTATGAACTTAAAAAAATGGAAAGGTATTTACGAGTAAATCTGTTGGGACCGGACCCTCGTCTTAGAAAAAAGAATTTACCGGGCCGCGGTCTCACAAAGGTTGAGATACACTGCCCTGCACTACTCATTGAGAACCCGGCAGCTGCGCAGCCCATATTATCGGCAAACGTATATTAAAAAAAGTTTTTACTCCGTATTATTTCTCAGATTTTACCTTATTAAAATACAAGTAGGGACATGCAATGCTGACCGACTTCCGCTCAGTGGAATAAGGCGACCGCGTTCTTGGCGAGAAATCTGTATGTCTGTTAGTCGTACAGTCCGATAGGAGTGTATATGGATACGTGTTGTGACTGTTTTCTCAGTTATGGATTCCCATTGTTCTCGCGGAACGTGACTGTTCGAATATTGCAGTATTATGTAAGAGCTTGTGTCGCCCAATTTCACTTTCCATACTTTTTAGGATTCGGCTCTGCTTCGGAAGCGTTTCTCGCCTCATTACGAGTTCTCTTAGGTGTGACCCGCACGTGACAGCCTGAGATGAAAGCTGGGACCATCTCCAACCGCTAGAAAGTCGGAAACTGGGCTCTGCGAAGGCAGTCACAACCGAGTGAAGAATTTGTTACAGATGTAATAACAATATTTTCTGGTTCGAAGTCCGTACAGAGATTTCTTTTGTCTTCGCACGTGTTACAGATCTCGACATTCATGTCTTCATAGGCGAAGATAGGCTCACGATATAGTCAGCATTTAATGACTATTTTGAGCTCATTTTCGTTTGTAAGTACGATGTGCTTATGGTATCGTGCCCTTGTGTCTGTGTGTACGTCTGTCTGTACTGAAAACTGCCAATTTTATGGGGGTTTCACGAAACTTGGTGCTGACTTCATATCACTAAATGCTACAGCTCATTGAATATTTAAATTCCCTACCATCTTATGTACCAACATGGTAGTCGTTCGAATACCTGAAGTCTTGTTCACTTAGTCTAAAAGACTACATTGTTCCGGCTTTAAGTACTACGCTGCGACAACGTATGGAGGAGTGGAGGTATTACTCCATTTGTTCTTGATCTTCGGCACTAGATGAAAATGCCGATTCACCCCAGGGACGGTTCCCCGGTACGCACTGAGTAGGAGGTTGGAAGGGTCCTTAGAGGCAATGTGACATATGTCGTTGCCAGGTATCGAACACCGGTTCTTCGGCAGTCCATCGCATAGCCTAACCTATATAGGGACTTACCTACGCCACGTACTATAAGGTTTCATTTTTTTTTTTTTACTTAATGGTGCAGGCAGTTTAGCCTCTTTTGTCCTTTTCCATCATTTCCCAGTACTTCCTCGGTTTTGACGTCCTTTCGGTTTATACTGCTGAATCGTTCTGGCAACTTTTATTCATTCGTTCGATCCAAATGATTTATCCAGTTTTGCCTGTGCCAAAATGCTTTGTTTTGTACAAGTGTTATACGTTTGCTTCCAACCTTGTCTGCATGTAGTATATCTTACGAACGCTTCTTTTGTTTATTTTATGGTTCTTTATTTTGATTTTATATTTTTAATGCTCCGATATTTTTACTTTTTGCCCCTAATACCTGATTTGCAGCATTTTTTTACCTTTCATTAAGATTTGTCAATTCTTCATCAATACAAGTGTAACGCTCGGAACTTCTACTGCAGAAATATACAGCTTTTGTGCAGGTATTGGTTGTACAAAATTTAAATTAACCTTATTAATTGCTTCAATTGATGGCAGTAAGTAATGACGTGTGACAGTTGGGAAGTGAAGTGTTATATGATTATAAAACATGAATGTACCCGTGGCTTTCTGGGAAACCGACTGTGCCTTAAATATTGAGGCAAGACGATGGAGACAATTTTTCAGGTAAAATGTGGTGACCTTCCTGCAGATGGAATCTCAGCTGTAGATCGTGGCGTTTTATAATCTGTAACTTTCGCCAACATTTCTTCCAATATGGAAGTGTATAAATGATAATTAACATCATATAGTTCTCATAACGTTTTCTGAACTGAAAAACTGGACGTTGATGTCGAATTGTTAGCACTGTTGTTTCCTGTTCAGGAGGTTATGGGTTCATATCTCCCCCCGGGAACCGGCTATGCTGACTGAGGTTCTTGGTACCCTTCCTCTGCTCTGCCAGTGAACTGAGGGGATACTACCTCATATTATTTGGCTACCGTCACTTCCTTTCACATCCTTACAGTTCATTATTCAGTTCCTTTGTTTAAGTGTGTTATTTGACACCGTCGGCTGCTAAGATAATATAGCCTGTATGATTATTGATCATCGATGGAATAATGTGAGAAAGAACACGTGCCAGTGACACTTTGTCCACAGGTCTCACGAGAACTGGCCTCCGCGATGAGAGTCTAGGCCCTGTAGCATGCCGTTTCGGGCAGGAATTCGAATGGTGTTTCTCTGAATGAGAGTTGGAGATTTTACCACAGTGTACTTTTGTGCGAAGCTATTTGTTCATCCTTTTAACTATCTGGTTTTGATTAAGATCATTATCGTTGTCTGATATGAAATCCTTTCGTTTAAAGATACACATTCACTGTTCTTGCAGCCTGAAAAGGCAAGAAATTAATATAAAAAGCTGGTGTTTCGAATGACGGCCAAGATCGCACTGCCAAACAAGTGCAGGTAGTGTATGCACTTTGCGTGATGCCTCACAATGAGAAGAAACAGTGGGGCGGTCTGAGGTTTGGAATAACAAAGGAGAACTGATGACGAGCCGCTGGACGTGTGCCACCGAACTTACAATTCATTAGGTTTTTTTAAAAAAAAAAAGTAACCAGGGGGTGACCAAATTTCAATTGCCTACCTGTTCCTGCTATAGTCTTGTAATGACACCGTATTGTTTGGCAGGCAGTTAGAAAAATTTTGAAGAAATGGATTGCTTTCATGCTGAGGTGGAAGTATTCTGGCCCTGAAGAAGGAGGCAGTATGTACCTCCGACACGTTGGTAACTCTGACTATACGTACAGTTTTATAACTCAGAACACCTCGCTTTACAGTTCCACTGCCGTGTAAACCCCAGATCACTTATTCATCTACTAATGTAAGCAGCTTATTTTGAAGAGTTGGGCCCTTCCTTAGTCATTTAGCTGAACTAAAAATTGCCCGTGACTGTTCGAACTATTGAGACAACATTGCGATATTTCACTTCTGGAACTCATACCTTCGAGATATGTTGTGTATCTTATTTGTACAGTAGAACCTGATTGATTGCAGAAAAGTATCTTCGGTCGCAGAAGATTTTCATACAAGGCTTCACCTTTTGTGATGGGAACTCAGGTAAGATAAATTGCCCCTTTTCGGCAAGTATATTCCATAAGCACAAGCTGCACGTCAGTCAAAACAAGAAACACCAGTCACAAAAGTTTAAATTATAAGTACTAATGCGTACTATATAATAAAATTTTATTAGAATAATTTCAGGCAAGTCTTACGCCCCTTTACTTTGTAAATATTCCATGTCGTAGGTTTCAGCACAATTATTAGTATTTCAGAACAACCTGCAGCTTCGTTCTTTTGGGAAGAAACCTGTTAGTTTAGGCTTTGTCGTAAAACAGAAAACCACAATCCAAATATTTACCGCCTCAGAAGCTGTCGTGTCTCCTTAATGACAGGAGGGCATTAGCTTGAAAGAACCCACTGCCACACTGTCATAATCCTTCAGTGTAATTCGTCATTACGTAGTTTCTGCTGCTCAGACAACATCGTAAAACACTGTAAGTAGTAAAACGTCTTAAGCCGGTGTCAGATGAGCCACGCAAGCTTAGTTACCCCTGAAACAGATTATGGATTTGTATGATGGTCCATTTTGTGAAAGCAATTCATACTCACGCACATGTTCTTGTTTCAGTTTTCGCTCTCCAGATGGCAGCATTTGCGTGTGATTTGACACAGACAACTTAGAACCTTCATTATAGTAACAACACTATAGTTATTTGTTACTCGCAGAAGAAGACTCAACAATACGTTTTTGTTATCTTTTCATTTGGAGGATTTTAGAATGTTAGTTAAGGGAAGGAAGCTGACGGACCTTTCCTGGGACCTGAAGGTTAAGCATATGTTTAGAGGTGTGAGAAGTGACCTCTGACCTTTACAGTTGCAGGGTGATTGTTCGAGTGACACATTACAACACACGATGCCTAACTAGCTTCCGACTAGAAGCACAGTACAATCAGTAGGCTCCGCTCAGCCGCGGCCACAACAATTGAAGCTTAGGTAAAACGCGACGACGCTGCTCGAAGAGGCTCAGGCGTTTCTCTTTCCACATTGCCTAGTTCGTGGCGTTCTATGCATTTTTTACAAAAAAATTCACACAACTCTTGTTTAAGAGGCATTATGACTTGAATACGAGTGACTGCATAAATACGGTTTTATTCTGTTCCGTTCTCTGCTGTTTCTTAAGCCCAAGCTTCAGGTACTATGCTTGCGCTGTAGAAAACTCTAAAGGGCCCTTTTCCATGAATGTTTTTGTAGCGCCACAAACAGTAGAACTACTGGGCGAACCATTATTTGCAATGGGAGTGTTCCCATTTCTTAGCTCTTAAAACTGACGCGCTGCAAACGATGTCTGACGCGCCACAGCTAGCGGTTAGCGTTACATCTTCTCTATTGGGGGCCGTTGCCACAGGTGTGTTCAGTCTCGCCACTTCTTCGCACATTCGACGTCCGAGTGGTCTGCTGTTCATTCTGAAGGTGTTTGTTACTGCAGAATGTATCATAACTTTGACTCTGAACTGTTCGGTACCGAAGGTGAAGCCCTCCAAACAATATGGGACTGTTATGTCTGTGTTGGACAGCGATAAGTTGGACAAGACAAGGTGCCATTACGTACTGTGTTAAATATGTCAAATTCACTCCTTGATTTCAGCTGAGGATCTGTGCAGAATTTATATTTCATTTATTAGTTTTTTAAAATTCCTGTGTAATGACACAATAAGGACAACTTATTCATCAAAATCAATTTCGAAGCTGTATCTGACCGAGGAAACGTATAGTCCTCCACTCAGACGGGCTGAAGCGCCACAAACACGTCCGCAGACAATAGTTCATTACAGACGCGCCACTTTTTTTTCGCGCAACTATCACGCTTATGGGGGTTGTTCGATTCATAAGCATCACTTGTTAATTGCGCCACACACACATTCGCTAGCGCTGTGAAGGGCCCTGGAATTGTTTACAACGGACTGCACAGCACATCACCAACCGTCCGGTGTTGTTCTGTGCATTATATCTTACGGCCTTGGAGTTAGAAATGGGGTAATACGCGTTAAAACGTTCTTGTCCACAGGTTTTCGAGTTCTGTTTTGGGCTTTTGTGGCTTAGCCGCGTTGTGCTTCAGTTCTTCTAGCTTTTCGGCGTACAGCGCTGTTATTGTGTTCAGGGTAATTCATTTCCTCGATGATGCGAGTGGGGTAAATAAGCGTGAACAGAGAAAGGGATAAGGGTGAATTACGGACCCGGATATGCGAGAAGGTGAGCAAAGAGGAGGCGCACAATGAGGGTTGCCTATACCGGCAATTGCTGCTGTGCTGCCCTTGTGTGAAACTTGTGATCTAACACAAAAGAGAGCTAGATAAGAGTTACCGAAATGAAATGTTATGAAGTGTCAGTTTTTAAGATATTTTGGAACGGTACAGACCTGCTTCTTTTGACAACAGGAAGAATGATCGTAGAGTACTGGAAAACTAATGTTTTTATAGAGATGGCTACGAATGTTGCTTTCTTCAGGGTTATGACAACATGTGTTTGGGTAGACAGTTACCAACTAATGGAAGAAAAGCGACAGGAGGTTACCATGAAGGTGGATGCACCACATTCATCCGGAAAGTTGGTAGGGCCTACCTACTACGTCACATCCCAGAAAAGGGCAACCTTCATTTTAAGGAAGTCAGACGCTGTTATTTTTATGTCCCAGTTAATTTTCGATTCGTGCTTCATACTCGTAAAATATGTCTATTTTATCGCTGGAGTCGGTATAGCGACTAGGCTATCGGCTAGACGGTCAGAGGTTCGAATCCCGGTACCTACAAGAGATGTTTCTCAACTCGAAAACGTCGAGACCGGCTCTATGGTCCCTCCCGGCCTCCTATTCAGTGGGTACCGGGGTTCTTTCCCGGGAGCAAAGTGGCCGGGGCTTGAAGTTAACCACTCATCTCCATCTAGTGGCGAGGTTGAGGATGGGTGGAGCTGTACCTCTGCTCCTCATATATGCGTTCATTGCGTGGAGAGGGACAAATTTACGTTTTTACATTTACCTGTGCCTGAGCATCACAGCCATCACAGGATGTCCGGGGTGATGCGGGCTTGCTATGCGACAAACCTGCCGTGCTTGGTGTGCCGATAAAGAAAGAATCCTTACAGTGTGGGGTTATACCTTATATGACAGATACTGAGAATTATATTTATATTTACACGACTGCCGTTAGCGATGGCCTAGACTTCTAAAGCCAAATTTGTCGGAATCGCTCAGCTGTTACCGAGAAGCAGCAACGTACTGTACGTACAGACAGAATTCGTCTTATGCCCGTCTTTTGAAGAAAACCTGTTCAAGCTGGAAGGGTACGTTGATGTCAGAACAAAAAAAAGTTCAGACATGTATCATATGTAAAGTTAATGATTCTGGCAAGTTTCATACAATTTGTTTAATTATCTTGAAAACTGTAAAACTTCCGGAACAAGATTGCAAATGGTGTACTCCAGGACGGTGTACACAGAGGTTACCAAGGAGTTCTTTACTTGCAAATCATGCGGTTTTACAGTACGCGCGTAAATGTAATTTACATATTTTCATACATACATACATACATACCGACATAGACGGATAGACGGATGGATAGAAAGACAGACAGACAGACAGACAGAACGACAGATACAGAAACAGATATACATGCGTGCATGCATGTATGCATACATACATGCATACATAGATGGTGGAGGGTGGACGGACGGACAGATGGACAAGGTCTACACTTTGGGCATTCTTTCGTACTTCGTACGCACTAAACTAATATGTTTTATATCTCACCTTAATTTTGTCCGAAAACCATTCGCTCCGATGTAGATTTCGTGCCTTTGCTCGAGGACACCACATATATTTGTGGGTCTTTCTGTAAGGCGTCCTTTATTTTTGTCAAGTTTTAATGAAAACCGAAATGTGTCTCCAAAGTTCAGTAAAATTACCCATCTGGAAGTGTACGAATATAAGTTCATCGATTTTATAGCTCATGTTTACTGAGGGACGGACGGAAGGAAGGACGGGGGAGTGTAATAGGTTCTCCGCAAAAATGCGAACACATAAAAATGGAGGCTCGAGTCTGAAAAAGCTACTCTCACATTCACCCACCAATAATTTACCTCCAGAACTTTAAATAAGGTTTTATGTCGTCAATGGATTACATGCTGTAAGAACTTAATGCCTGTACCGAACTCAAAGTAAAGAAGCTACCCTACAATTCCATAGTGTACAACAGATTTAATATACGTATGGTGGAAATGGTCCTCTTCTGAGGTCCGCATATCTTACCTTGGACAGGGGTAGTAGCGGCGCCCGGCACCTTGAAGCCGCTACCGGATGAGGATGGCTCGCTCTTACGTCGGTGGTGGTGATGATGGTAGGACTCGAGTTCCCGCAGGTGATTCGTGAAGGGAGAATCGAGGAATGGGCGCTGTCCCAGAGCAAGAGCGCGGAACTGCTGCTGCTGGCCTGCTGCATGACACAGACAGACACTCATCAGACAGAAAGTGACACTGTATGGTGTCTTTCAACAGACTGCCGCAGTCAGTCGCGTCAGATGTCAGTCTTATTTATTCAGTAACATCCGGAGAAGCACGTACACTCGAGTCAGGGAGAGAATTAAAACGATTGGTCAGGGTTCAGGTCGGATATCTGCTCCTCCCCACTACTTACATTGTACAACTCCATTTCCGTTGACACCTACGACAAACTGAGAATGCAGGTATGGAGAGAGAGAGACAGACAGACAGACAGAGAGAGAGAGAGAGAGAAATAGAAATAGAGCGGGCGTGTAGAAGGAATGAAAACTGGAATGGAAGAGATAAGTAGTGCAAGTGAGAGATGACAGGTGGAGGAAAGGTAGTGATAGGCAGGCGGGTGGGAGAAAACTTATGTTAATTCTTTCTCTGGCACGAGTTTAATAGCAGAACATCCATTTTTATGATGCTCTAAACTGGCAGTGCGAAGTCTTGTTTAACGTTGTAATCGTACATTTTTGAAGGGAAAACAGTGTCATGTTCCGATGTAGTAATTGTGTTTTATAACTGATTTTATTCCAAGTTGCGTTAAAAGATTTTGGAGGTGTATTTTTCCACCGTAACCTGTGACAAACATCATCCGAGGTACTTGTGACAGGGTAAGCATGGGAGGTCTGATGCTGTGAGGATAATATTAAAGTGTGTCATACAGAAAACTTGTGAAGATAGGGGTGGATTAAAATGGATCGTGACGGGTGTACGCTGATGGACTTCTGCAAGTACGTTAATCCAAACTTCAGGTACCATGAGAGCAGCAATTGTCTTGGCAGGCTGAATGGCAGTCAAGAAAGACACTGCGCACCCTGTGTGGATTGTTAATTGCACACGCTTACACAAAAGCAGTTATACACAGTCCTTATAAACCCATTCCATTATAAGCTCCATGCTACACGTAATGACATGTCAAATGCCTGAACCACCTAACAAAAACATTGTTTTATTGACTTTTAATCTCTTTGATACTGCTTATTGTCTGGTTCGCGGATCCGGTATTTTTTATAACTGTTATTTTAAATATCATCAGTACCGTCATCGTCGTCATCATTGACATTTATGTTAACGACAAAAAATATTCAGTCTTTGTAACTTGTATATACGTTGATTTTAATTTATACACGGAGACCTTGCATCAGTGTGACAATGCGCGGTAGGGATGTAATCTGTACAAATTTTCCACGATATTCCGACAAACAAAAACGACAGAAGAATGCATCTGTTTTTGAGGGGGGCTGGGAGCTGGGAGGTTTGAGTGGGGTGGGTGGCGGATTATTGCCCTGTCACCAGAAAGTATAGGCCTGCTGCCTGCTGCGGAAGTCATCAATATCACGCAATCAGCAACCCTCCCCACCCCCACACCCACCCCACCCCTCGGTCTGACCCTCACCTTCCTCGTCGCATTCATACTGAATTATTTGTTGCTGTGTTTCAAATACAGCTGCATAGTCCATATTCATAAATGCTGTCATTTGAAAAGGGCTTAAGTGCCTCTACATTTTGTAAACCTCAAATGATTTTTAATTAATAAATTCTAGATTATATTATATCTGTGTTTGTTTATTGTATATGTGCGGGGCATATATTACGCATGGGTGAAATCATAAATGCATAATTAATAACATTTTGCTTTGAGATTTTAAACGAAAGGGTCAAACACATGGGGTAGGTGGCGCTATAATATGAAAATAGATCATAACGAATTGGACTGAGAGATCGCGGACTAGATGTAGCTTGCTTAGGGTAAAGTGTATACAGAACAGTCCAGTTTCATTATTTGAGTGTGTAATAAGTTAATTATTTTTTATGAATCTGAAGTACGGTGTCAAGCAGAGAGTGTTTATTGTTGGAAACTGTGTAAAGGATAAATCCTTAATAAGTATCGTAGCAAACTTACAAATTTGTTTTCCTGTCTCTTAATTAATTTTGAGACCGAATACATGGAAGTGTGAACAAATTTCGAACTTCTTCCGTACATTAGAAACGACAACGAACACGACATTTTCTTTCAGAAGAAGCATTAGATAAATCTGGAGCGCGTTTAGCAGCATATAAACGAATAAATTTGTTGCCAATGTACAGTTTTGTAACTGGCTTCGTGAAGCAGTGTGCAGTGATGAAAGTTGATCTTTACTGACTTATTTAACGATGAATTACTTAGACAGCCACTATTTTTCTCATGGTTCGACATCCCTGTGGACCCTAGGGCTCCTCTTTGTCGAGGCTTCGAAATCACACTCAAGACATACGACACTCGGTAGGACTCCTCTAGACGAGTGATCGCAGAGACCTCTACATGACAACACACAACACTCACAACAGACAGACATCCATATCCCCGGCGGGATTCTAATCTGAAATCCCAGCAAGCGAGCAGCTGCAGACCCGCGCCTTAGGCAGTGATACCAGCGGGATCGAAAAATGGTCAGGTTGGTAATCAAGACAACGTAAACTGTTTAGCAGGTAATCACGGACTAATAAATGAAGTGCCGTTACGTAATACGGAAGTAAGAGTATGGTGTGCTGTCAGAGTGACAAGAATAATGCCATCTTAATCACGTTTCAAAGAAGACGTTCGGGAAATCACCCAAACACACACACACACACACACACACACACACACACACATCGGACGACCTTAAAGATATTGTCATTCAGTATCAGAAATTTCTAACAGTTATTAATAATATGCTCACCAAGTGTCAAGCATGTCTGAGCATTTTATAAGTTTCAGCATGTGCTCTAACATGCGATAAATTATAGAATGTAATAGGGTAAGAAAAAAAAATTTTAGAAACGTGTCTTTTTACTTCTAAGAAATAAAAACTTTGTGAGCATGCGATGAGTTTGAAATAGACGACGATAAATTATTTAAGTGCTTTTTTTTTGTTAATCACTGTGACAATTTTAAATGTACTCACAACTGCCATAACAGAACCTTGACACAACATACTATATAACAAATTTGAAGGTTGTTAATTATTATAAAGCTGAATAAAGAGAGAGCAACTTGAGTCACTTGCTTTCTTATTTCATTATGTAATGCTCAACATGTTTTGGATGTGGATACATCCATCTTCAGGAGCTAGCGACTTATTTGATGAGTTATTTCATGGGTTGTATAGCTCTGGATCGATGTGTGTTGGTGTTACTTTGTGGTTTGGCTGGGTGGTGTGGTATCCGGATGCAGGCTGAAGCTGTTACCACAACGTAACACCAACACACATCGAACCAGAACAATACAACTCATGAAATAACTCATCAAATAAGTCGCAAGCTCCTGAGGATGGATGTATTAACATCCGAAACATGTTGAACATTAAATAATGAAATAATAAAGCAAGTGACCTCAAGTTGCTCTCTCTTTATTCAACTATCAAGATGATGCACGGTCCAATAAACGTAAAATTGTAAAGCTGTTAATAAATGTTAATATAGATGTAAACGGGATCCCATATAAACTGACGATTTTGCAACATATACTGTATG
>Ga0136643_10002379_pt1 | contig 24307 bp, 17 predicted proteins | sample TergutLab28metaG_FD_96883 | JGI IMG/M metagenome (GOLD analysis project Ga0136643, IMG submission 96883) | Labiotermes labralis P1 segment gut microbial communities from Petit-Saut dam, French Guiana - Lab288 P1 (version 3) (version 3) | ecosystem: Host-associated > Arthropoda: Insects >... | reverse complement strand
GCGATCCTGGCCCTGAAATGAAATGAGCTTCCACCAATACCTCCCCCTCGCAGGGTGGTGCATAAACCCTTTTTGCCCGGAATTAAACCCCCCCCCCCCCCCCCCCCCCATCCACTTTAATGGCCATTCGGCCATTTAAAGGGCTCACTGCACGACATATATACATATATATGTCGTTCGGTGGCTAAGGGTTAAAAAGTGCAGTCAGAGTGTAATGTATTCCTTCTTTATTCTGTGCTATTTACAGGTTGGGCATTTGAAAATCTCGTGTATTCCCACCTGGGAAAACTTGCTGTCCTTATGCAGCCACCTGCAGATGGTGTTCAGCAGTGCCTTTTCATTGGTGTAATGGTGTCCTCACAGGTTTCCCCCACTTCTTTTTCTTTTCCTCCCCCCCCCCCCCCCCCAAAAAAAAAGACCCAGCAGGTGAAAATCTGATGGTGTGAAGGCTTGTCTGCACAGTGGATGTGGCAACACTGTCCATCCAAAATTTGTGATGGCTGTTTTGGTGCTCATACTTGTGTGCATCCCCAACATCATGGAGGAGCAACACTTCAAACACTTTTCTTGTGGGATGAACTGAGTGAAGGCAAGCGTTCAGAATTCTTAGTGTTTCAATGTAGCAGTTGGAGTTTACTGTTGTCCGCCTAGGCTGCAAGTTCACAAGAATGGCACCTTTCTCATCTCCAGGACTGTAACCACAACTGTTCCAACCACCTCCACCCTACAGTGCTGACCTTGTAGCATCAGATTTTTACCTGTTTGGTCCTTTGAAAAAAAGATGCATGCAAGGACACTATTATACCAATGATGAGGCATTGCAGAGAGCCTTGCATGAATGACTGCAGAGGAGTGAGGGAGGGAGAACACCTGTTATGAGGTGGGAAGGCATGCTCTTGTTCAAAGGCAGGAGAAGACTGTGGCAAAGATGGAGACTACTTGGAAAAATAACTCTGCCTTCTGCAATGTCATTGGAAATTTCTCTGAAAATTTCATCTAACTTGCAGATAGCTTGAAGTAAAAAATAGGCGGCATTATTTGGTGACCCCCTTTGTAATAAATTCTTGTAATAAAACAGCATGATGCAGAATTTTAAAATAACAAGACACTTATGTAGAAGCTTTAAACAAATGTTGGAAATCGTTTGAACAAATTGCAGTCATTGCATATAAAACTCCTGAACAGCATGTAAAAGGATCCTATGTGACAATTTTGTTTTCATTTTAGGGAATATCTCAGGATGAAAACCAAAATGTAGGTACTCTTGCTATGGGGGCCATTAATGAAGTAATGTACAAGAACTGTGTACCAGCTTCATGTATAGATTTTTTGCTGAATATATTCCAGCATGTAATGCAATTAATGCAAAGCCTGTTACATTCCGGAGTGTTGGAGCATGTTGATGGAAGGTAAGAAGAGAGCTACTGGCTGTTATTTATAAAGTTCAATGTAGGAATTTATCAGAACACCTGAAAACCTGCATATATGAATGAAATAATGCTTTAAAAATGGTACCTGTGGGACCTGACATGTTAAAACTATTCAGAAAATGTGGTTTGCTGTTACAAAAAAATATCTTTCACATTTTTAGTTATGGTAATGCCATAGCTTAGGGCAGTGGTTCCCAAAGTGTGCTGCATGTATCCCCATGGCCAGTTCCCAGAGGCTCTGTAGATATATTCCTGTAATGGTTACTTTGAAGTTTGATGTTTTGTTAAAAATAATCGTAGAACTTCTTTAATTGGTCATATCTTTATTTACTCTGGCCGTTAGAATATTTAATTTAAGAAACCCCCTGTACCTATGAAGGGAGTGACAATCCTTTTATTTGGGTCATATTATGCATTGTATTTTTACATGTACTACTGGTAGACCATGTATCTAAAGTCAGTTCTGATCCCTAACTCTTTAATTCTGGATACCTGTCATCCAGACACTATATTGACATGAGCAGGGATGTGAGGTTTGAAGTTATTTTTTGAAGCCAAAAGCATTCTGCAAGGTGACCAGGCAACACATTATCACTTATTGAGTTTTAAATTTGGTGCTGCATCTCTCTGACCCAGCATACATACTCAGTAACTTCATAATTTATGTTCTTTACAAAATGTTTATTGATGTGGTTAAAACAAGGGGGATATGGTGGGCAGAACATACAGAATCCATGGTGGCAGCAAGGAATGATCCAAATTTTTAACTGGAATGTATCAAGAGCATAAACCATTTTCAAGGACTAGAGCTGGATGGGTTCATGTAAGACTTGCACTAAGGTAGGACATTTCTTAGCTATGTAATTATTGTTAGCTGTTCAAGAAGGGACCTTCTCCTTGGAATTATTAGAAATTTCTGGCATTTTATATTGTTCACTTATTGTCTTTTTTTTCCAGCTTTGTAGAAAAGTTAACAGAGTTCCTTCGGCTGTTTGTTGCTCTCCATCTCCATCGTTTAGAGGAAAGCCATAAGTTTTCAACTGTGCGAGAATTCCTTAATCTGCTCTTCAAGTACACATTCCACACTGCCCTTGAGCAGTTTTATAGATGTCTGGAAGTATGGTCAATCTTCTTAGATCACATGCATAATCGTGGGACACCAACAGAAAGGTTAGTACATTTAAAAGTAGTGTATAATTGTTGGCCTGTAAAACATATTCACATGCACGTGTGGATGTGATGAATACTAGCCTAAGGTAGCTTACGTCATTGTTGTTTAAATGCACAAGTACTCAGATGTATGTTTCTTTATGTTAGCTGCTAGAAGTGGCACTGATATTCAGAGGTTTCAGCTGTGATAGAGTGGCTCCCATTAGCACATGGTGGCAGCAGCTTCTTATGAGAGTATGATGAGAGCCTGTTATACAGTTGTATAATGTGTTATGTAATCTTGTTCTGTGCAATCATACAGTAATTCAAAGATATATTTCTAGATATTTCTGTAATCAGTATAGTTTGTTATTACCTGTGCCTAAAAATCTTTCAGGGCTATTCATTGTATGTTTATGATGGGACAGAATTGTGCCTGTGAAACTTTCCATAATAATGCAACATCTTACTATTAATAGCAGTTAATTATCACATACCACAACATTGGTTATTGGCATAGAAAACTTACACCAATATTAGTGCCCATTCCTCTAGTTCTGTGATTCCACTTATGCTGTTCATGAATGTGTCTTAATGTTGATGTTCAAGTTCTTTTTGTATTAATGAGTTTATTATTATAATACAGCCTGCAAAATGATAATCAGTCCAACAGTAGAAAAGCAAACATTTTTAAACTTCAAATTAATTATGTATTATAATTTATGAACATTATTATTTCACAGTAGGTGGATGTGTAGATTGTCCACAATTCATGTACTGCAGTGCATAACAGTGTTAGTACTGAGAAGTGTAACACTCACACAACTGGATTATGCATGTGTCATAACAGTGTGACATGCAGTGAGTAAAGGTTAACATAAAGCATTTGCAGCTGTCATTTGGAGAAAAGGAAAGCATTATTCCATGCTGCATTGCAGCTGTGGTTCATATTTAATTTGTAATAATCTTTTTCACACGAGTTCAGACAATGATTTTAGTGTATAATTTCAGGTACCAAGATGTATTTGTTTTATTGGCACAAGAGATTTTAGTAAAAATGCAGTTCAAACATAATCAGTCCCAACTTGAAGAGCTGGATGATGAAGCATTGGATGATGATGTAAGTCATGAAATGAAGCTACTCTACAGTGTTCCTGTGATTTATTTCCATCCTTGGCCTGTCTGCCTTCTTTATTTCAGTGTGTGTCTTGTACAAAGTATATAAAGTATTAAAAGTGAAGTGTTTCATTTAAGATTCTGTTAGTGTCTAAAATTATATCACACTGAACGAGATAGAAGTCTAGCCCTATTGTATCCTTCGTTCCTACTTTCCCTCCTCCCTCCCATCCTCCCTTCTTTCATCTCTTCAGTCCTCCCTCCATGCCTCCTCCCTTCTGTCCATCCATCCATCCATCAAGCCAGGAGTAGTTTCCTTTATTAGGGCCTCTGGTTCCCATTAACCCCATAAGTATAAGGTTTTATCATACTTATTTTTTGTATTTCTTTCCTGCAAACCTAACTACAAGCAGCATTTAACAGCCTTCCCTCTTTTTGTACATTGAATAATCTACAATGAAGACTGATGAGGGAATGTGATATTATGTGTTGCTGCCTGAGATCTCAAGCTGCAACCCATTTTGAGTTAACAGACTTGATTTACTGTATGTATTTTAAGAGAAATAGCATTTTAGAGTAAAGTTTAATGAAATCATTTTTGTTGATTTGTCATAATGTACCATATGCATCAGTAAATTTTTACACAAAGAGTCAGTATGAATTGTCCTTATTTTTCTTTTGAGATAATAGCACACTGTCTGTTTCCTCAGGAGCAAACAGAATGGCAGATGTACTTGAGGCAATGCATTGAGATTGTAGCCAAGATTGCAGAGCTTGCCCCATTGGAGACTTATGATCTAGTGGTAAGGTAATCCTTTATGATTAATATGTGTGTGTATCCACTAAGCATCCCTTGACAAGGAGTAATTGTCAGTTCAAATTTGCCACTATGTTTTATGCTAAATATGCTAATTTGTATCACATTTCGTTAGTGTTTGTGTGCCACTAATAGTAACCTTTAGATATGTAAATGGCAGCTCATTAAGAATTTAAATCATGATAATTTTTTACTTTAAACATAAAATTCTTATACAGGGAGATAATTTTGTAATTAAGAATTCCACGTTTCATTACTGTAGGTTAAACCCCATACAAGATATTTTAAAGATATCACTGATCAGAGCTGTGTTATAATAATTATTATCCATTCACAGTCAGGCTGTGTTTCTAGAGGCCATAATAATCTGATGGCAGTGATTCCTGTTTTGTTTGTGTCATTTATGATTGTTAACTTTATCCTTGACTATCAAACTGATGATATAACGGAGTCCCGGTAAAGTCCTTCTTGGGAAGCTGACAAGTCCTCAGCTGGTCAAGAAATTCCCCTCTTTTTATGGACCTATCATGCTCCATTACTGTGTTCACAGCATTCTTCCAGTGCTGTCTATCCTGCATCAGGTAAGTCCAATCCTCACTCTCCCATTCTGTTGTTTTAATATTCATTCAATTGTTATTCTCCCATATACTTCAGCTGTCTCCTTTCTTCAGGTTGTGCTATGAAATCCTTTAGAGTCTATGCAGAAAGGGATATCACACACCCTTTTGCAGATTTGTATAGTAATATCTTGGTTCTAAAATGTGCCATTCGATGAGGATTAATGCCTTAGTTCCATTTACTTTGTTTCGATTTTACAGCATGATCCATGGAAGGAAGCATCTACAGTTTACTTACATCTGGAACGAGCTGTAGAGTGTTGTGAGAGTATTGACAGTAGTAGGCGTTTGACAGTCACTGATACACATGAGTGTTTGAGGCTTCACTGTCTTCTGAGAGATCTGTCGTCTCTCACACAGGCAGTGGGTAGAATGTACCCACACTTTATAGGTATGTATATCTGAGTCTAATATTTTGGTAATTTGGCCACTGGTTCAGTTTTGTATTTGGTTTTATCTTGTCCATTTTACCTTTTTTACTGGCATAATTTAAGTACCTGTCTGTGTTAGGGAAGGAATATTTCTGGAAAATGTGTCTATGAGGAACCCTATTTTCCTGTTGACCCTCATGTAAGTGGAAATGCATTTGTATGGAAATTTTCTCCGTCAACAGTTGTAGTTGTCATTGGCCATCAGCGTATCCTGTTATGTCACCAGTGCCCATGCATATATAATCAGAATTTCGTAACAATTCATTATTTCTTAAAAATAGCAGATGCTGAATTTTTTGTTATGTTGCATCTTATGTTTTAAAAAATGCTTATCTCAGATTTGTGTGAAGGTGGAATTACGGTCTGTATCACGAATTTTGTGGTTGTGTTTTATAGTTTTTGTAAGAGCAAAAGTCCATAACCAAAACATCCATAAACCAGAGTGCACTGTAGTTCACACACCCATTCTCTGTAGTGGCTATGTTTGGTATTATCATTCAAGGTGAGAGTTATGCCTTATGTTAATCAGAATAGCTCACTGGACTTGCACGGTTTCCTGTCTGCATAACAGTGAATGGAAATTAAACACCTGATGCTGTGGCCATTAATATTTCACTATTATGTAATCCTGTTTAGAGATACCAGTCCATGTGAGCTTTATTTTTAAAAAAAAGAATGCAGTGATTTCAGAGCTAAGTTCTGTGTGTGGAAACTTACTCAGAGCTGTTTTCAAGGTAGTAGTAAGAGGCCAGACTTATAACATCACTGGTAAAGTCTTAGTGCTTAGTTATGCATCAGGATGGAGGGAACTATGCCATGTCTAAGGCAGTTGGTTGCTCATTTCTAACCCTGTGGAGGCTTTCGTTGAGTCCCATAACTGTCCACGTTGGATTTGTGATGAACAAAGTTTTTTTCCATGCACTTAGGGTTTTCCTTGTCATTTTCATTGTAAAAATGGCCCGTGCTTATTTATCTATCACTGACACTGTATAATCAGGAACTGAAGGCATCTTTCAATAAAATGCTTAAAAACAACTGGAAGGTATGTGGTGTGTTGGAATGTATAGCTCCATTGCATTCTTCATTTTACTACTGGTTGGAGGCAGTGTTCAGCTTCATGCCCTGGCTGCGTTTTATATATGTTTGTATTTCTTAGCTTGCAGAGCACAATAATTGAAGTATGTTAATGTGTATAGTCATGTGGCCAGGATAGCTTAGTCGGTATAGTAACTGGCTACAGAATGGATGGTTCAGAGTTTGGAATGTGGTGGGGGGTGAGATTAGCAAGGGCTGTTTAGGCCAGCACCAATACCCACCCATCCCCTGCACAGTTAGTGTTGGGTCTCTTCCACAGAGCTAAAACGGCTGGGGCGTGGCATTGACCAACCACTGCCATGTAGCACCAAGATTTAGTATGGATGGAGGTATACCTCTGCCACCCCTCAATGCCCGATTGGCATGTTATGGGACAGCTTTTAATGTTTATAGCCTCTACCAACTTTCACATTCCTGGCTCCTGTGTTACAGTAATTTAATAATCAGACTGAAAGCTAAAGAACATTTTTGTATGGCTACCATGTTCTAAAAAAGATGGAAGCACTGTGGCAAAAGTTGCATGTTGTTAAAGATATGTTGTATCCATTGAATTAAAGTATAGAAAAAAAAATTCACTGTAATCTGCTAACAAGTTTAAATTTGTTTATGGTTGTAAATTTTATGACACAGACTGTCATTACAGAATGATTCTAGTATATGCATATAATCAGTTTTTGACAAATACATGCTAATTTTAATACAGGACAGCCATTCAGTACCCGTTTCCCACATGCTCAGCAGCTGATGTCAAGATTGTCTACCATGGCCACATATGGAACCCGACAAAGGCTGTATAATCTACACATAACAAATCCAGTGCTTAATACTGATCTTATTGAGGTGTAAGTGTATGTTTCATTTGTTGATTTTAAAGTCCCACTGCAGTTCTTTAATCTCTTATATCAGCTGTCAGTGCTGCATGCCTCAAAATAATGCTGACCAGCAGCCTTGTTGAGAGTTAATGTCTTATTTGTGAACACATCATTATCACTCCCTTGCATATTATTATGTGCCGTGACCCCTGAAAGCTTTTATATTTGGACTTGCAGTGAAGAGCTGTCAACTGCTGCAGTTTTCTGCCCCAAATAGTGCTTGCTTTTTCGCACGCATACAGAGTCAGGAATCTTTCAATAGCAGCACGACTGTTAAGTATTGTCAGCCATAGATATTGAACCTTATTTTCACTTCAACGGTTTTGAAATTGTGGTGTGAAATTAATTATGAAGCTTACTGTGTTGTGAGATGCGATATTTAATCGGGTTGAAAGGTACCTACATTTTGGGGAACCTGCTGCCTCTATCTCCAGAGATAGAGGCAGCAGGTACGAGATTGTTCTTCTACCCTGAGATGGAGGCACAAGGTTTCTCCAAAATGATAAACTGTACCTGCAATATTCCACAACATCAGGGGATTGGATGTAATCATAATATTCACTGCCTTCAGAACTAAAAATCTCAGGAATAAAATTGCTGCAGTGTGGTCTGTAGAGAATTTTGAATGCAATATTGTAGCTATACAGGATGTATTTAATATTCCAGCCATGCACAGATCCTAGCTGCTCTGAAAGCTTGGTGTCATTGGCTTGCACAGCTTCATACAGAGGACACAATGAAACCACTGTATGATCACCTTGTGTTGGATATGGTAAATTCTGCTGTCCCGTTACTGGCAAGAAGAGACGAGCCTACCAAGTTGTACCATTCTGCTGCTCATCTTCTGGTCACTCTGACCGGAACTGTACGCCCTGCACATATATGGGAACTGCAACCAATCAGGGACATGTACCACATGGCTACATCCTTTACATATCTATTACCTGAGGTATGCAACACTTTATGACACAATTCTGTTTCAATTATACAAGTTAGTTGAATATCAGAATAAGGCACAATACTTATTGGACAGGAGCTTCATTCATGTTTTGGGTGTTTCACATTTCACAGTGGTAAGTTCATGTGGCTGTCCTTGATTTTATTTTGTTTTCATGATTCTCTCTAGTAAGTTAATGATTGTAATTTGAATTATTGAAGTTTCCATGTACACTTCTTTCTACACAACATACAGTAAACCACCCATTTCATATTTATTTATTTAAGATTTTCTGTTATATGTATTATTTATTGTCACTCATGACAAGTCCCAAATCTGTGTTAAATTACTTACATCTATCATTTTCCTGACTGTAATTTTCAAAGCCTCTGCTCCCATAACAAACCATAAGTAGGGGTTTCACATCAGTATACATGTCTTTTTTGTATTACTTTTTGTTTGTACAAAATGAAATGTTCTTCCTCACAAACTTTAAATGTTCACAGAGTGAGTATTAAACTGCAGTTTTCTGGGATGGGACATGAGTGTAGACTGTAGGTGGTTACTATAATTTCAAGGGAAACTTCTGCCTGCTGATGGTATAGTCTTCTGAAACACTGGTTAACCATCTTACAAACTGATGACATCACATCCAGGAAGATAACATTCCTCTCGCTAATGTTTTGCAATGTAGTGGTTGGATCATGAATTACTTTGTGACACTGCATCAACTGCAGTTGTTATTGGTGTTTCTGTATTCTACATGGGAAGGAAGCATTGTAGCCAATTTCCAGAGTAATGTCTTGGAATTTGCATGCATAAATTAATGACAACCAAAAAAAAAAAATCTGAATAACTGGTGCCCCAGCAAAGGTACTGCCTAAACACAAGTTTGAAGTGACTGGTTACGGGATTCTGAAATTCTATATGTGGGAATTAGGTGGAAGTCAGCAATACTTAACACATCATAGGACAAGTTGTTTGGCATCAGCTTTACGTAGTGTATGTTTCTCATTTGCAAAAGTCTGTAGTTGTGTAGCAGTGGAATACATAGGGAAGAGATGTATTACTGTACACACTAGACCCACATGCACATTAAAATTCCGTAACATAAGTTGCACAACAACAGTGTATTAGATAGTGTCATTATATGTTGGTAAGTACAATCACAGCATCTTCACATACCCACGATTTTGGTGCAGCTTGGTGATTTATTAATGGAAGAGGGATGTGACATCTCATAGCTGCTTGTGTCACTATCATTTCAGCATCTTTAGTGTTTTGGTTTTTTCCAAGATAAACATTGATTTTATATGCATAGCCTGTCATATAAAAAATCATGTAATACTGGTCCCAGAATGTTTATGCTTTGTATGTGTGTACTGTCTGAAAAGTACCCAATGTTTAAATTTCACAGTATCTTGATCTGCTATGACACATTCCAAATCTTCATAAAATATTGCAAGCAAATCATTCCTGACAGAAATTTTTCTCAACTTCTGTAGTTTGTCACAGTTTTTATTAATCATGTTATGTGTCTTGATATTCTCAGTGAAAGGTAGGGAATTCAATATGTAAAGGTTATCAGTCAAGTTTCGCACGTGGCATTACTGTAAAATAGCATGCAGAACTTTTCAGAAGTAGCCAAGTATTCTAGATGTTCTCTTTTGTCATGTCCCGTTTGTATAGTTACAGCCATGAACAGAGCATTGCAAACATTGTCACATTAGGAAGAGCAAAAGATGAGGATGGTCCTTCATCTCATATGTCAAAGTATTGTGAGTAATACAGTTGCGTGTTCCACTAACAGTTGGATACCTTTTGTGAAATACAATATGAACACACTGAGGGGACTTTTTTCTTTGTTCAACAAAGGTCTTTGTTTCTTTTCACAACCTGAGAGTTGAAGTAAATGGATGGGCAGCCCCAATATCAACCTCCACCACCACTGGTACCAGGTTGTGGCTCTCCTTTATCTTCTTCAGGTGCCCCTAATTCCATGTTCCTCAGCCATGTGCTGTATCTGTTAGAATGACCCATTTCACTACGATTTTGACACTATCATTCGGAGCAGTTACTGCCTTAACACTGCTGATGTGTTCAGCCTAATCATAAAAGCCCCAGCACCTTTACGTTGTAGAATGAAAGAAGAAAGACAAATGCTGAGCCAATTTTTTGTGTGTGTGGGTATACAAGTCTAATATATAAGAAAGAGGTAGAGTAAGGTTTAGCCACTATTACAGTTCTTGAACCTGAAATAGCATAGCAAAACTCTTGACTGATATCTAGTACAGGGTGGGTTGGTCTGCCACACACATTATAAAGTAAACCTCCTACACAGATGCACAATGTTAATAATCAGTGGTACATTCATCTTCAAAACATCAGCTTACCGAGCCCAGCTTCACCTTCACCATTAAGTGACCCAAACATCACAGCAGGTGTTCTGAATTTATCATAACCTTATGGTAATGCATGTCCAAAGGACAGTAACATTTGATATTGTCATATGGGTGCACACATAAAAAAATCTTGAAGTGTGCGTGTGGAGGAATTTTAGTTACGTTTTGTGAAGTTTATGTCTCCATAATTGTGAAATTAAGTTGCAAAATTAGGATTTTTTAAAAATAAATTTATCTAAATACATATAATCTTCATTGACTGTATTCAGAAACAGTAAGAAAATGCACATTATAATTTGGTGTGTTATCTACTGATTTTATTATTGTTTTGTTATTTATCAGATTTGCCAGTAATTCTTGATGTGTGTCTAACTCCACAACTAATTATTTTTAACTGTAACTTTCGGTCAAGTCATTCACCTACACTCTTAGGACCAGTTTATGATGTACATTAGAATTTCAGCATAAGGGATGGAAGGAAGGAGTGAATGTACAAGATTTCCACATTTAACATCTTGTTTAAGAAACTGTCTAATTCTGAATGTGTGTTGTAGGTACATTGAGAATTTGTTACAGTTGTGATTTATTTTGGTGTGATTAAGTTCTGTAAAAGCTGCATCTTACTGTATACAAATGGATGGATGGATGGTTGGTTGCTTGGTTGGTTAGTCAGTCGCTTGGTGGGGTGCTTGATTGGTCAGTCAGTCGGTTGGTCAGCCGCTTGGTGGGGTGGTTCTGTCAGATGGTGGGTGGATCTGTTGGTTGGTCAGTCAGTCAGTTGGTAGGTTTGGTTGGTTGTTTGGTGGGTAGGTGGTATATATAAAAAAACTATTCAGAACTAAAAGTATCTACTTCCAAAGTTCAAAGTGCGTGGCATTTATACCTTCAATCTCCCATATATCTTTATGGCATGATTCTTAATTAACCAAAAAGACAGTTTTGCTATTTACCTTTTCATGAGTTATGCCAGTGATGTATTAGACTGTAATATGATCAACTGAAAGCGCCACATGTGACTGAACGGCAAGTTTGCATGGTACTTACTTTCTTTTTCTCGTGCAGCTTATGATAAACCATGTTGTGTTCTGTGAAGGCTCAGCGCCTGGTGCAGTTGGCTTTGTGTAATGCGTTGCTACTACCCAGCCCAGGCATGACTGACCAGTTATGGGATCTGCGTCACAAGCTGCTAGTCACCCTTATGAACTCTTTAACATCAGACTTCCGAAACCTGGGACATCTGTCAACCCAGCCTCCAGAACAACAGGCTTATCCCATAATTACATCGACGCTCAAATTTCTTGGTGATTTGGTAAAGCATATGCAGTCAGAGAATTCTCACACCAAGAAGCTCCTGCATTCAGTGATACAGGTTTGTATTAGGTATTGCCACATGTTGCATTCCATAGCACTGTCTGTGCAAACCACTGGAGCTTAATACCAGTGTTTGCCTGAATGGAAGATAAAATTTTGTCCTTTTTTGGAGAAATGAAAATTTAATGTTCTTCTTGATTCCATAATGAGATATATATATATATATATATATATATATATACACACACACACACACACACACACACACACACACACACACAGTGCTTTTGTATGTCTGCAGTTTTTATTCAGTTGACATAATTTGTGCTACCATGACACCCCCATATCATGTTCCTCACTTTGATGTTGGATGCAATGCTCCTGAAAGTACATTAGACAGGGGTTTTACTATATGTGTAAATATTCATGGCATATTGTGCTGCCAGTTTAGGAGATGAGAAAGACACAAATATATTGCAAGGTCAGAATCCTCTAGCTACCACATGGGAACTGCAGACACTGCAGCTGAGAAAGAACATAGAAATGGTGACAAATGATTGATTAAACTGGCTGGTGACCTCAAGGTTATAAAACAAATAAACAGATTTCATAAATGTAATGTATAACATTGTTTTCAACTATATATATTATCTTTCGCTTGTCTGCATAAGTCATCTTCCGTTAAGGTGAACATGATATCTGAAACTGTATGTTTGCATTAAGTGAAAACAAACATAACTGAAGTTTGCAGAATCACAAAGAGTGTATCTTTCTCTTCACACTTGTTCTGCCTAGTATGTTTGCCATGCATTAACTTCATTTTTACACAGAACTGTTTTCAGGGAGTGTTTCTTGGTGAGTCACAATGTAGCTGTTCTCGGGGTGTTTGAAGTACCCAAAAAGTTTAGTTTAAACAAAATTTTTGTCAAAAATCTGTTTAGCAACAGCTGAGCTATGAAATAAACTGCACCTCCCTCACACACACACCCCCCCACCCCCCACACACACACACACACACACTTACTCACTTAAGTGCTTGCTTGCTTGCTCACTTGCTCGCTTTCTTACTTTCACCCTTTGACACTGGAATTAAATCCCCCCCAGCCACTTTAATGGCTGTTTGGCTATTTAAAGGGCTCACTGCACGACATATATATATATATATGTCGTTCGGCAACTAAGGGTTAAGGATACAAGAACAATTTCACAAATATTGAGACATGGTTTGAATCTCATGAAGTTAATGGTGGTTCACACTAAAATATGAAACTTGCATTTATTCAAATTTTGATTGTTTATTGAAATGAGCTTCATGCTGCTCTGTCTGCCGTGTAAAGTTTGATGGTATACAGTCTGAGTTAGTGATAGCAGCCTGAAATCCAACCCTCATCCCCACCTCCCAAGTAAATAACTAAAGTTTGACCAGGACATTCCTGTTTTGATATTGCAGGGTAATGTACACCAAACATTATCAATGTTCCCTCTGTATGTGCGGTCTCCTGGTGTGTGTGAGGTGATTCTAGACTTCTTCCTCACAGCATTTGCTGGTTTACAACACCAGCTTGGTGCTACATTTACTGAACAGACTGTCCAGACTTTTCTTGGTGTCTTCACAAGGTAATAAATATGTATTTATTTATATGGCTAAATATTAAAACCCAAGTCTGCATACACATATTTCTCTACAGTATATACCAGAATTTCTTTACTCCATTACCAGACAGTCTGGCTTTCCAGAGAGTTTGACACATGAAGAAAGTAGTCAAACAACCATAGCATCTGGTGCACATACTGATTCCATGACTTTACTTTGGCTTAACTAGACCATATTGTACCTAGTGGCTTAAAAAGATCCAAAGATGAATAATTGAGGTTCTCCTGGCATAAAGATACATGTAACTCTAACGATTCATCAGAAACTTGGAATAAATAGGATGCTTGAAACTGGCAAAAGGTGAAGTGAGGTATGTGGCCTCATAAAACATTGGATCATCAACTGGCACTGATATAAGGAATCAGAAGAATTATTTATGATTATATGTGGCAGCAAGTGAAAATGTGAAGGACCTTTCCAAATGACAGACATTGAAAGAGCCTCAGGTGCCTCAAGTATTGAAATTGGACAAGGTACTTTGTGAGTGGCTTACAGCAATGCGTTCTGAAGGAAAGCCCATGTCTGGGCCTATGGCAGTTGAAAAAGCTAAGGCTTTTTATGATGAAATGTAAATACTTGAGAATTGCATGTTCTGTGAGGGCAGTAACAAAAATTACCTGTAAGAACTGATGTCAGTATAGGTACTGTCTGATAATCTGTAATATTTGATAATCCAGCACCTGTCTGGTCACATGGGTGCCAGATTAAAGGAATTCTATTGTATGTACAACTGCCCTTCCATCTGTCAGTTTTCGGGTCTAAAGAGAGCATTCAATTGTGGTCTTCTGGATTGCTAGTATGCAGAACTGAAGTTTTGATACTCTTTAGATCTGATTTTACATCAGAACAAGGTATAAATAATCTGAATAATATATATTTCTCCATTCCTTTAATTTGCTTACTTTATAAAAAATTTCATTGATCTCAAAAATTGTTTTGTTATCATGTTAATGTTCTGTTACAGGGAACATCTAGCAGAGTCATTGGGACAGGAGGGAGGAGCTGGAACACGTGTTGTAGAAAAGTTTCTTGAGCTGTTGCAGCTGGTTATGGCTGAACCAGGTGCATCATTTAAGCGCTTTGTTCCAAGCACTGTTTCTCTTTGCCTTGATCATGTATATCCATTGGTATGTATATTGCTTAAAAAGGTGCTGATGGTGGTATTTTATAAGAAGCTGGACTAATGTTTTTGTCATTGTCCATCATGCAGGTTTATGAAGAACGCAAGTTTTCTGTGACTGAATGTGTCTTGCATCATCAGGGTAGGAGGAGAAATGGGGACCAAACTTTGGTGACCCATTATGAAGTGTTGATCTCTATCATTGGATGTCCAATAGAATAGAATCCTCATTTCTTCTCACCACCTAAAGAAAGAGACAGATTAAGTGACTGAAACAGTGTGTTTTCAATAAGCAAGATGATGGACGATGTGTCCAGACATTAGTGAAGCTTGTTGTATAGTTTTTGTTTACAATTTTTTACAATTTTTTTAGGTCAGATGAACCACAGATGTTATGCAGTACGTACATTTTGTAACTTGTTTTGTTTATAAAGAATAATGTGTATTATAATAGCTCTTATTTCTTCGTGAGAGTTTTTAATCTACAGTCTTAATATTGAATACAGATTTGGCTAGTTATTCATTTATTAATTCAATACATATTTGCTAACTTGTTTTAATGTTATTCCTTATAACTTTTAATTCACAAAGAATAGACATGTGATAACTACTAGGTATTCCTAAAATATTCCTCACCTACAGTTACCACAAACAACATGGCTAATCAAATATTGTATTCTAGGCTATGATGCCAAGTCTTTGAGGAAATAAGTATAGTGAAACCTCTGTTCTTGATTTCTCAAGTGACTGCAGGAATGGAGCAATAAGTGGGAAAACACCAGTAATAGGAAGCATTAAAATTGGTCAGAAAATGAAAATAATAAATGTTGTGCTTAGACCCTCAAAAATAATAAACAATGAAAAAGTTACATTAATACCTGCATAAAAATTACTGTGTTCCAAAGAAATCTGTAATTTTCTACTGTTTAGTTGATCATTATGTTTCAGACGAAATGGTGCCAGTTCAAGTTCAAAATGTTATGTTCATCACTCTGGCTAGTTGCTGTGCACATGAAAGAATGATAATGATTTAACTGTCTCATAAGCAGTGTGCACTCCAGTAAAACGTGGCTCTACTTGCAACTTCATGTTCGTTCCTCTCTTCCTCACTGCTTGCTCCAGTCACACAGCCATTACAGTAGTAATAAATTATAACTGCGAGAAATAAGGCATACAGGAATTGTGGAGAGGAGTTTCACTCTACCAGCATTTAAGGAGAACTTGCTGCCTCCAACCATGAAGATGTAGTCAGCAATTCTTCCAAAGTGTTCACATCTTTCAACAAGAGTAGATAGTATCATATCACAGAATACCATTATCTTGATGCTCATTGCTATGAGAACCTTAAACCTCATGGTATGGTTGGTATTTTTGTGCTGTCCATTGCCATGTCCACTGTATGGGGACTGATTGCATCTGTACCTTATTGTGACTTAAAAACCTCTTGTGACAAAATTCCATGTGTGACAAACAGTCAAACCCTGATACATCACCACAGTTTGTGACAGTATATCGAAAGTGGCAGTTAATCGAAATAGGTATAGTAGGGAATTTATGTTCACAGAATTTCATGGGCCCTAAATGAAGGTGGTGTTAAATCGGGGGTTGACTGTACCTCCATATAAAAAATATTTGTAACCCTCTGACTCAAAGCAAATTTATGTGGCACATACTGTCTGTGTGAGTAATGTCTGGTTACCCTTTCTTTGGCTGTACAAACTTGTGAAAGTGGTGGTGGTAAACATACGGTTCTGGAACTGTGATGATGAACTGGGGTTTCTGTAATATTCATGATAATATTTCCCACACAGCACATGGGATAATAATATGTGTTTGTATTTGGTTCTGTTTCTTGTAAATTGTATGGTCATTTTAAGAACAGAAGTGCAGTGGGTAGGTGATTTTTCAGAATGAACACTATTGCCATAGGTCTAGACAAAGGAAGTATGTATAAAATGAGAAAATTTAGTGTTGTTCATTTGTTAAATTTAGATGTTCTGATTAGGACCTAGTATAGCTAAGTCAGTCTAGAAATTTGGCCTTTTGGTTGTATGCCTGGGGAACCATTTGATTATTGGCAGTAGCAAAAATTATTTATTTTCTCCATAGCATCCAGGCAAATCCTGGGTCTGCTCTACCCACCGTTCAGTTGTTACTGGGGTAAAGTACCCAGAGCATGAAGCTGGCTGCTCAGCTATATCTAATTTGAATATTAAGAACATGTGAACCTACACTTGCACTCCCCGTCTCCCCATACACTTGAGTGACATGGTGCTTGACGCTTGCACTGCACATCAACCACAGTTGACAAGCTTTGTGTATTTAATCTGCTGAAGTCTTCACCAAAAGACATGTAAAATAATGAAGTCCATTTAAATTCATGGCACTCTCAGAGTTTTCAGGCATTTAATTTCAGTTCCAAGGGTAATTAAGTGCAGGGGCACTTTTGTTGAACTTGAATTAGAAAGCAAGGAACAATAATGTGTCTGCGCTAAGAATGGAATGTTTGACATAGGAAACCAGTTATCCCTGTACATTGAGAATGATGCTTTATCTCCTCAAAAAGTGAAGTGAAGTGGCAAGCAATCCCATTACAAGCCTGGAGAGGCCCCAAGGGTTCCAGGAGGTTGAGATTCCCATTTTTCAAGACAGTCGACACGTGAAGGTGGTAAGGTTGTCAGCCCTAACATCAGCCGGCTTTACCCCCCAGGAAATATTCCTGGCACTCATTTCTGTTAGAGGCTGAGTCAACCCCAGGGCCATAGTGCAGCCAGAAGGATTTTGTCAATGAAAAATTCCAGTGACACCATCAGGAATCAAACCTGCGACCTTCTGGCTTGTAGTGCAGTGCCTGAACCCCTGCACCACCTCATGCCCCCATGAAGCACCAAGACCAAACACATATTCAGCATCAACCCTTATAAAGTCTGTGAATGATTCTGAATGGAAGTTTATGCCAGATGTCTGTATAATGAAGCTTATTTTTTCTGTCAGTTATAATTAAGGTTTTTATGTTTGAGCTGTTTGAACTTTACATTCTGGTCACTTAAGTGTGTATTTATAGTGCCCCCAGATTTCATCTGCGTTGTTCTTCCTGGCCTCTCCCAACCTATGCAAAGGCATTAAATCAGTTGGGGCACCCATAAGGTGGATTCTGTTACCCAGATTTTTAGGATCATGGTGAGAATATTTGTCAGCTTAGGGGATGTACAGCATGATGTGGGTGCTTGTATTCCCAACATTCCCAAATTTGTATATTTGGCAAGGATAAAGGTTTTGTACCATGAGCATAAGCATCCACACACAGTTGTAAGTAGGGATTGAAATCTTTACTTTGAATGACAGTGCAGTAGCCTACCCTGAGACCACCAGGTTTTTGGGTCAGGCTGTTGCAGCATGCAGTTTACTGGTCTAATTTTCATCCTGTGTTAGGTAGCAGTCACTGCATCACCCGATATAAAACCAGCATTATTTGGTGTCCTTCATGCCATTTTATTGCACAAGTGGCAGTACTTTTACCAGACATCAGTCTTACGTGCTTTATCTGAACCTGGAATGGAAGGAATTGAGAATCGTGAGCAGTTTGTGGCCATATTACAGGCATATGGACAGTCATTGTTGCAGCCTGATATCAATGTATTTGGACAAAATCTGCATAGCTTAGAAGAACTGAACTCCAAATGGAAGCTGTACCATAAGGTAATAACATAATCATTAATGCCACTGTTGCATTCATTGTTTTCATATACATAGAATTCCGTCTTGGCTGACTTTAATAATAATAACTTTCTGATATCCTGTACATGCCCATTGCCAACAGTTGCTGGTAGGTGGCCCCATCTGTAGAACTCAGTAAGATGTAGGTATGTGTGCGTGCGTGTGTGTGTGTGTGTGTGTGCGTGGGTTGTGTGCACACATATTTATTGAATTTAACCATTTTACTGTTAGTATATGATACATGCTAGTAGCCCTGATGGCTTGGCTTTATTTCTTTTTGCTGTTTCTTGGTTTTTGTAGAACTGAAGTTGTGTGGCTAGCAGTGATTCTTAAAGTCTCATTAATTCTTCAGTATTTGGCATTGTGTTGCACTTAATTGCTACCAACCACTGTAATCTAAAGTCAACCAGCAAGGAAGTGTAAGTGTGGCTGCTACTGCACTAGAACTTTGTAGTGCAGGTTGGCACTCTCATACTGTAGACATAGATAGCGGTGAAAAAACCAATGAGCCATTTGTGAGAAAAGACTGTCCTGGTCATAAATTTACTTTCTGGTATATATGTGAAACTCAAATAGCATAGGGCAAGCATGCCCATTCTCAGCCTTCAAGAATACAGAGTTTGAACATGGAAGTGACAAGTCAATAAAACCTGAAATTCATTGAATTTGCAAGTATGGTTGTTTTCACATTTTGTTTTTTAAAAAGATTTTTCTTCAAAGGAAGCACCTACAAGTTTATGGAAGTGTACAGGTATGTTTATATGACTAGTGTTCCATTTTATTGATGACAGGCATTATTTCGTGAAGAACTGCTTCCTCAGTTCCTGACCGTTCTTTTACATTCATTGGTCCACAAATCACATGCTTTGCTGGGAGAGGAAATTGCTGTGGCTCTGTACAACATGGCAGCTGTCAACTTTGTGGCATTCCATGATGCTTTTCTCCCACAGTTTCTTCATTCAACAGATGGGCTAGATGATGGCCAAAGGTCTATCCTGCAAAGAAATTTTAAGACTGACACTGTAAGTTATATTTAATTATATTTGCATGTAACTAAATTACATTCTTTCATACGCCATTGATGACTGTTGAGCTAGTCAAGAAATTCTTTGGTTTTATGTAGTTTGAAGGTTATCATTTTTCACAGAAACTAGACCCTTTGTGCTAAGCAAGTGAATTCCAAGTGGGATAGTTCATCCTACATTGACTAAGCTATGGGATGGATGATCTGGGAGTCTGGGTTGATTCCTGGCAGGATCAGTTATGTTTCTGTTCACCATGGCCATACCAGCTCTTTGGCTGAAAAATCCTCTTATCCAGTAGGAAACAGGGCCTCTTTGGGTATAAAACAGCCAGCATGTGAACCTGACCACTCACCTCCATCTCACTCTGAGGTTAAAAAATGTGTTGCTATGTATGCATTTCCTGACATGTATTCATGGCATAGTGCTTAATTAAGCACTTGGGCAGCTTTATCTTTACCTTTCTTTACCACACATTCCTGCTGCTCTTATGAATAGATTATATATTGTTCATGTACATAAATGTTTAATTAAAAATTAGAACTGTTGGTGGGAAAGTCATGCTATGTGTAATGTGTGTCTTGCTTATTTTCTAGTGCATTTATTGTATAATAAGTGGATAGATTGACATTTTTTTAATTGTAATTATCACTGCTCTCATAAATTTGATATAAGCCAGTCTAAATATCTTTGTCTTTTTTTTTTAGGACCTTCCCACATTTACACAGCACATTCAGCAATTAGTTAATGACTTGCGTTGCTATCGACTGTGTAATGCAAGCCTTCCTGCAGGCAGTGTAAAGTTGTAACAGTGGAAGTGTAGTTTAAATTTCCTTACATTTCCAATTAAAGTGCAGAAAGAGATTGCTGTAAACTACAGGTACAGTTGCATTATTTCAGGTGTAGTGAAGCAGGATGTGTGTGTTCTGGCCATACCTGTATTTTTGCTAAATCAGGCAGTTTCTCTGACACACAAGTAAATTGCTACCAAACCACATGAAATTACATTCACAAAGGCAGTTAACTACAAAGCAAAGACTGATTCTCCAGTTGCAGTGGATATTGCTGATCAAATTTACAAATTCTTTGATAGGCCTAGCAGTATATTCTGCTTAGTCATTCCTCTTGTTTGTTGGCAGGTATAATTTGCCCTATTGGTGAATCCACTGCATTATTGCATTGACACATGTGGACAGTGCAACTGGCCAGTCACCGAGTCACTGCACCTGTCAGTCATAATATCATAACCCATGAGTTAAAGTGTGACTTCCAACCTTGGTGTAGTATGAATTTTGAAATCCTCTATTCCTTGGCAGTAAACCATTCCTCCCTTGATAAAAAGTGTAGCATTGACAGATTTAAAATCCATTGATGAAGGTTAATTTGAACAGCCTAACTTGAAAATACAGCATTAACTTGCATCAAGCACTGAATTTCAAATAACCATAATACATTTTTATTACCATTGACGTATGTGCAGCAGTTGGTGACAAAAATAGAAGATATGAAACAAAGAGTACCTGATGTAAGATAGAACCATGGTAGAACAGAGTTCTGGTACTTAACCTTCAGCATACAATCTCGTAAACACCAGGTTTCTGCTGCCGACACTATTCAATTTCAATGCCCACTGCAGGACAGTGTTTTCCCTTTCAGACAACGTCCTGTTCGTGAGATGTTAATATGTAAGTTGAGAGAGAGAGACAAAGGTGATGTTTTTACAATGTCTGCAATGAGAAGGTGTGTGATATTTGTCCTCCGTGTATGTGGAATCCATTGCTGGTGCATTCTCGGACTTTGTTTTCATTAATAGTTTATTATATTCATATTGTAATGTGTGGAAATGTAAGAGATCTGTTGAAAACAAGAAAATAAACAGTTTTTAATACACTAAATATATCACTGGCCCACACCAAAAGAAAGGAATATCGGATTAACAGTTTCTGAAACAGATTGAGCACACGATAATTTAAGACTATGAGTTCAGAATATTACATGTCATCATTCCAGTACCTCATTTAATGGTCATTTTGAATATTCTGCTATATTTTTGCAACTGTAAAAGAGTTTTTCATCTTTGTTGTCATTCAAAAAAAAAAGTTGCATTAGTAAATGACATGGTATTCATTACATAAGTAAGTGCCCCCCCCCCTTTTATATATATATATATATAGATAGATAGATATATATATACCCCTGAGAAGGTTTGTTTAATAGTAAAGTCAGGGGTAACGTAAGGCTGTAATGAGTGACTAGATGATAGTGAAAAAATGAATTTCAAAGGGTATGAATGAATGTGATCATGGCCTAATTTAAGGTACTAACATGACAATTTGCCTGGAAAGGGCTGAGGAAAATATGACAAGCTTCAGACAGTGGGTGTACTGATGATGGTTCAAATTATTTATTTTGAATATTGGCCAACATTACTACATTACCTCTTGAGCTCAGTAAACACTCTGTTAGCATCACATTATTACTACATTACCTCTTGAGCCAATTGGCTCAGTAAACTCCCTGTTAGCATCACATTATTACTACTTTACCTCTTGAGCTAATTGGCTCAGTAAACACCCTGTTAGAATCACATTATTCCCTCTGTGGCTCATATCACATTTGCACACAGTTCATCAAGTTCTGTTTTTTTATCTGTTGAGTGTGTTTGTGTTATATATGTTATAGTGATGCAATATTCAGCAGATGTGTTTCTTGGTTTTGTCTTTATTTCTGCTTGGTCAAAGGGAGTATTGCTGGAAATGGAACATTATAACTCGTTGGCTATGCAGATTTCAAGGTATACCATGATTGATGATTGTTCTCAATGTGTGGATATGCAAATGTTCCTTGTATTATTGTATTAATGTTATGGCACATACTCTGAATTTAGATTATGAACACGTATATGTGATTTCTTTTACTTATTGTAATGTTTACTTGTTATTCAGTATTTACAGTAAATGTGCCAATTATCAGTTGTATGACCGTTTGACTGTATTATAACCATATTTAAATCTTGTGTGATCAGTTACATCAAAGCTGATTTAACACCAATATATTGGAGATGTGCTGTCCATGATTATGGTAAGTGTTGATAATGACCATGATTGTGTAAGAGAAACGGGGAATTCTTTGTGTATGTGCTATCTGGGTGTGTCAGAGGGAGAGAGATGTCTCTTTCTTTTGGATGCTCTGTGTGACACAGTGGCCTTGAACTGAATGTTTCTCACTCCCACTTCAGGTCTGGTTCACTGTTTCTTAAACCTAGAGAATTCTCTCCTATCTACCAAGTATATAAACTGCATAATCTAAAAATTGTTTTTAAATTGTAGCCCACAGGCTGAATGCAATTTGTGTGAAAAACTCTAGGATCAAGAACATCAGAAAATATGCCAAGTAGGTCTCATGTGAAATTGCATCAGAGGTTTTATTCTTAAAATATGTTACTTCACCATTTTCAATTTTGGCACTATCTGGAGTCTCCAGCATGACATGTTTAATGCTAATGCAGCTGTTCAAATAGAGCTATACATAACAAGTGCTTACCTGTAATTTCTTCATTTTCAGATAGCAACAATATTTTTAGTCCAAAATTATGATATTTACTAAGCAGCCTGATTGCATAGGCTAGAACTTTGGAGGCCTTTCCACTTGATGCCACTACAATGACTAAATTCCCATGAGTGTATTGTGGTTTTGCAATATTTGAGGTTCTCACAGTGGTGTTGCTGTAGATTTGTTGCACTGTGTCACTGGGTAAATAGTTCCTGACATTTTAAAGGATTGTAGTATTCTTTTCTTTCAGGGTCAAGTGGTCCAAGCAGAGACACTTTTCTTTGAGTGCTTGAGTCTGAAGGTGTAGGAATTATAAACATTCAAAATGTTGTTAACAAACTGTCACACCTGAGAACTGCCCTGCCATTTTTTAACTGCCTCTGTGTTGAGTTTTTAGGCTGATTTTGAATACTGTTCATTCAATATAATGACTGCCCTGTAAGCTGGGTGACAAAGGATTCATTTGTTTCCTGTCAGGCAAAGCACAGCACAGTGTGGAAAGCTGACAACACATGCATCTAGTGATAAAATTAAGAAACCTAGGAATTCTTCCTCCCCCACCAAATATCTTGTTGTGGTGCTTAATCAAGTACAAGAACAACTGTTAGAGGACACAGATGTCAGTATGTTACCTAACCTAATCTAGCATGTTTTACACTATCACAGTGCAACATAGTAAAAGTCATATCACTCAACCAAACATGACATATTTGGAACTACTGCCCTTGCCTTTGGCAGTCAGATATCTTGTGTAAGCTCTTGCACTGTACAAATTATTACATTAATTGCAACATGTCAGGCTTGGTTAATTGATACAGCTCTTAACCTTTTGGTGCCGGAATTATTTTGTAATTTTAGCACACTCTGTATATAAAATGTGAATAATACAGGAACCAAATACTTTAGAATTATGAAACAAACTGCATTTTGAAGGAAAAAAACGGAAAGTATACACCATGTTTAAAATATTCGGTACCTATATTTGTTGAATAAATTTATAAAATGCAACTTTAGAGGTTAGCGGTGCGGTACGTGAACTATAGTTGACGTTAGGCGTCTAAAGGT
>Ga0136643_10002376_pt1 | contig 24310 bp, 22 predicted proteins | sample TergutLab28metaG_FD_96883 | JGI IMG/M metagenome (GOLD analysis project Ga0136643, IMG submission 96883) | Labiotermes labralis P1 segment gut microbial communities from Petit-Saut dam, French Guiana - Lab288 P1 (version 3) (version 3) | ecosystem: Host-associated > Arthropoda: Insects >... | reverse complement strand
TGCCAGGTGAAGAATGTGATTGTGTACGTGCTTATTAAGCAGATAAGTACTGATAATGAAATTGTAATATGTAGAAAAACACTAATTAGTAAGATTTTAATGTGTGAGAGTAGAAACCAATGAAGATACAAAAAATGATCCTTAGATGGAAGATATTGCCACTCCCAGTGGCCGCATGGTCTAAGGCATAGGTCTGCAGCCGCTCACCTGCCGAGACCAACTGTGGCGTATCGTTGTGTGTGATCAAAAAACCTCAAGAATGAGGAGGCCATGGCCCGTGTTGGGCCACAGCACCGGTGGAGGGGGGGAGATGGAAGATATTATAACATTGACACCCTGGTGAATAGGATTTTAGAATATCAATTTTTGGGGGAGGAGTGAGTTTTCAATTATGAACAAATGTGTTGATTACCAAGAGTACAGCAGTATGAAAAATGTAGAGTTTAAGAATGTGTTAATATTCTTCATCTGGAATAAATCTTTATGCCTTGGAGCTCAAATTGGGACTTATCTACATTTGTTGTTGGTTCCCTCTTGCAGTTGGTTGAGCTGTCAAAAGCACAGGATATTGAGGCAGGAGATGGAACAACAAGTGTTGTGGTGGTTGCAGGAAGTCTCCTGGAAGCTGCAGAAAAGCTGCTGCAACGCGGCATCCATCCCACCATTATCTCCGATGCATTCCAGCTTGCAGCTGCAAAGTCTGTGGAGATCCTTGCTGGAATGTCTCGACCCATTGAACTGGCAGACAAAGAGAGTCTCATCAAGAGTGCGTCCACTGCTCTCAATTCCAAGGTACATATTTTAAGCCATGGACATGAAGATGCAACCACTGCATGGCTGGCATTGTCCTGCATTTAGTGCCAAGGTTAGGAATGAGTGGAGTTGTACTGCCACTCCCCCGCATGCCTGCACTGCCACTCTGCATTCGAGATGTACACAAGAACAGCTTCTAATAAACATTATATATTTGATGTGGTCAGTTAGTAGCCTTCACTGTAGGAGTCTGTGTTTGTTCCCAAGGCATTGCATGTGGGATTTGTGGTGGGCTGATTGGCACTGGGACAGGTTTTTCTTTAAGTGCTGCAGTTTTCCCCTGTCAGTATTTTTTTATCAGTGCTTCATATTGGTATTCATTCTTCTAATGACATTGCTGTATTATCATGCCAGTTGACAGGTGTTTTTAAATAAAATGCTGTCTCTTGCTCACTCTCTCTCTTCTCGCATCCACGCACAAATGTGCACAAATACACACACACACACACTCATGTATTTTATTTCTAGTCCCACAGCTGCCTTGGTTCTGCAATGGTTTCATTGTGTAGGAAATTCATTTTCATGGAGCGCTGAATCATATGCTGTATTTGCTACAGGTGGTTTCTCAGCAGTCCAGTCTGCTGGCTCCATTAGCAGTTGAGGCTGTTCTGAAGGTCATTGATCCAGCAAAAGACAGAAATGTGGACTTGAAGGTATGTTGCTTTGTATTAATAAGATCTGGAGATAGACAGTTATTTTTGGAACACTGAATTACAGTAGTTTTTTCTGTAACATGTTTTGATGATGTATGATGTGTTCCAACTGATGGCAGAACTGTGTGAAAACCACAGCAGTATAGAAGGAAAAGTGAGGCAAATCATATTCACTTGCATTGATGTGGATAATGGTTGGTGAGAAGCCAGGATATGTAATAAATGGCATTTTGAAGCACACTGTTGTAATCACAGAAACTGTAGTGTTTAAACTGTTTTATTCCCCCCACCCCATTTGTTAAATTAGCTTATGGGACAGTTGGTTGTTTATTAATGGCTTAGCATTTGTTTTTTGGGTTACACTTCTCAGTAAAGACCAGTTTTGACAGTGTATACAAAATTATCATTGAAGTATTTGATATTAGACGCATTCATAAATGTGCTTCATGGGTAAAGCGACTGCACTGAAGGTGTAGAATTTCCAGCTGGGCGTGAGTATGTTATGGAGCCAAGAGGTTCTGCAGCATTTTTAACATGCCTTGGGGAGCTACTAATACTTCTTGTAAACTTTGCAGGATATTAGAGTCATCAAGAAGCTTGGTGGGACTGTTGAGGACACAGAGTTGGTTGATGGACTTGTGTTCACACAGAAATCTGCAAATGTAAATGGACCCAGGAGAGTTGAAAAGGCAAAAATTGGACTGATACAGTTCTGCATATCCCCACCAAAGACTGACGTAAGTTCATACCTTATATAATGTGCATTATCTTAGCCCCTTCTTCTTATCTTCTTATAAAGCGCTACAACCTGTATAAGGTTCTGGCTTGCTCAACTACTTTCTTCCAACTGTCTCTATTCTGTACTACTTTCTTCCAATTGTGTACATTCATGCTCTTTATATCTCCCAAAACGTCATGTTCCCAATGTGTTTTAGGTCTTCCAATTGGTCTTTTAGACATGGGTTTCCATCTCTTGATCTTCTGCACATTATTATCTTCGGCCATGCATTCAACATGGCGTAGCCAGTTTATTCTTTGTTTTTTAACCCCATTATATTTTGTCATTTTAATATTTCGATGATTTCTTGATTAGTTTTAATCCTCCAGTAGCCATCATCTGTTCTAATAGAACCAAATATATTCCTCGTGATACTTCTTTCGAAAATCATCAGTTTATTTATCACATTTTCTTTAAGTACCCATGTTTCGGACGCTTAAGTTACTATTGGGTGAATTAACCTGTTATAAAGTTGTAGTTTGACGTTTCGGGATATTAATTTTGATGTGAATAGTTTTTTATGAACATGGTATGCCCATTTCCTCCTCAATGAATTTGTCAGTATTCACCATTGATCCCAAATATTTAAATGAATTTACTTTTTCAAACTGCTCTTCTCTTGTATTTAAATTGGTAGGCTGGAATATTTTCCTGGTATAATATAGATATTTGGTTTTATTGTTATTTACTGTTAGTCCACTTTAGCCCCTTCACACCACTTTTTAGACATATTTGAAAGGTACTTGGTACCTATATCATCACGTTCATCTGCTACATATAAGTACCCAAACTATGCAACTGATTTAAATTAAACTCAGAATGTTAAATTGTACTAAATATCTGACATTTGGAAGGTTTCTACTTCAGCGGACGATATGTATTTCGATGTTTAGATGGACCACAATGTGATTGTGTCAGACTATGCAGCTATGGACCGTGTGTTAAAGGAAGAGAGGGCATACATCTTGAACATTGTGAAGCAAATCAAGAAGTCTGGCTGTAATGTGCTGCTGGTACAGAAATCTATACTCAGGTATGCTGAAACCCATGTGGTGGGAACCTAGTGAGTTCAGTGGGAAAAGGATACATGCAAGAACCATTATTGAATGAGGAATAAAAATATAATCATCATCATCTTCAAGTGTATTGTTAGTGTGGCTTCCCAAATGGCACGCACACGCGTGCGTGCGCACTTGTGTGTGTGTATGTATATGTACTGGATGCTCTGTTCAAAATGTTGCATGTGCGGTGCAGCTGGTACATCTACTACAGGTCAAGATTGCAGTTTGACCTGTGCGTTCAGAGAGAATGCCTTTGCTGTGCCAGTGTCCAAGCCACCAGTAAAATTTACATTATCATGATATTACATTTCCTTTTAGAATAGTTTGTATTATACTAGGTTTGGACCCAAGCTTCATTTTACTGTGTTGCAGAGATGCTGTCAGTGACCTAGCAATTCACTTTTTGGACAAAGTGAAAGTGATGTTAGTGAAAGACATTGAGAGAGAAGATATAGAATTCATTACCAAGGTAAGGTGGTAAGGTTTTTGGTTTACATGATCGCTACGTGTACTATAATACTACCTCTGGTAGACATGCGTCTTGAGCAGTTTTGTGTAGTTTTCCATGAATTTCCTCAGTATCTCTAGGTAGATGCTGGGATAGTACATTAAAATAGGCCTTGACCACCAGCTGGATTGTCTGTGATTGTGTCATTTGATGCTGTTCCACCTTTGTTGTTGAAAATGTTAAATCAGCAAGCGCATTTCATTCTCTCATGACAAATCTGTCTGAACCGCATTCCAAGTTCTGCCACCATTTGCTTTATCAACAGACTCTGGGTTGTCGGCCTATTGCAAGTCTGGACCATTTCCTCCCGGAACATCTTGCAAGTGCTGAACTGGTGGAAGAGGTGCAAACAGGAAGCAGTAAGTTTGTCAAGGTACGTTGTTAAACTGACACAGTCCACATTTTTCATTATCTGGTTTTAAAAAAACCTACTGTCTCCGTGCCATTAGATGGCGCCACTCTATATTCCTGTGTTTCTTGTTGGGTTGTTCGCAGCTGCCTTGCATCTCAATCTGTAGGATTGACAGCACTTTCTGGTATGTGCTGTAAGGGCAAACAGTGAGAACTGAATATTTAATATAACACATCCTCATGTGTAACATTGTTTCTTGTTGTAAATAAACAGTATTCAGTAATTTGAACGAAGTCATCCCGTTGTGTATTGATTCTATATATTCACTTTATTATGTATATTTCAGTCAGCACAACTATATACTAAAAGCATAGGTTAAAGCGACATGTTTCAACTTAAAAAGTCATAGTCAGGCTAAGCTAAGAACCGTTAAGTTCTGTACAATATGTCTGTGCACATTTGGGATACCAGATGGCTCACAATGTGTGCTGTGATTCGTACCATGTATATAAAATGACTTATATCTATTATACTATTGTACTTATATTGGGATCAAGTATGTGACGTATGTTAGCGTGCTATATCCTGGGGCCGTTGTTTGGGCTTCTGGTTGTTGGCTTAGCCTGACGATGACTTTTTAGATCGAAACATGTCGCTTTAATCTATGCTTTTAGTGTAGAGTTGTGTTGACTGAAATATATAATAAAGTGAATATCTAATATCCAAAAATTTGACACTTTGGAGCACACTGTTGTTTCTTATTGTGTGAAAAGGGCAAATAATGAGAATAGAATATTTTACTGTAAGATATCACCATTGTTTATTGTTTTGAATAAACTATCTCCCATTATTAGCAACACATGTATCACTGTGGAGCAAAGTGTTGTTTCTGTTTGTGTGAAAAGGAGGTGAAATAAGGAAAGGAATGCAAGTGGGTTACATTACAAATTGTGTGAAAGTGGTGCATGTTTGCATGGTGTTCCAAGAAATTCCTTTTTGTTATGTAGTGCTGAGTAAATAAATGTGCTTCATTTGAATCTGTTGTATCTTGGTTCAGATCTTTTTCCCTCTAAGTATGGACATATTTCAGGAAAGAATTTGATTTACAAGTATAAAGATACCTCTACTGAATACTAGGTTTCACTCATGTCTGTCATCCCAGTTTCATAATATATGTATTAAATATTCTTTGTAAGGTTTTCCTCAGGTTTGCGGTGTGGATTTTTATGCACATTAAAGTAACTGAACTTGGAATACAGCGTGACAAGATCTGGGCTTTCTTGCTTCCAGTGATACATACCATGTATTTGATACAGTAATTTACAAACTATGTGGTGTAACCACTCGCAGGTGACAGGAATACAAAACCCAGGCCGTACTGTAACCGTACTTATTCGGGGTAGCAACAAGTTGGTACTTGAGGAGGCTGACCGTTCCCTGCATGATGCACTGTGTGTGGTGCGATGTCTTGTCAAACAGAGGTTAGTCATAAGTTGTAATGTTTGGTATAACTTTTAATTGTGTCTAGCATATCTGTGTGAAATTCATTTGGCAGTTTTAAAAATCAGTTACTTGGAATTAATGGATTTGTTTCATTTGGTGTCTGTGTCATATGGTAACATTATGGGCCATGCCATACAGGCACCAGTGGTGAAGATGAACACTGAAAATAGTGACAGTGAACGGCGTGATGTTGTTCATTTAAGATAGACTCTGGCGCGTTCTGTGTATTAACTGCATGAAATTAATAATGAAGTGCGCTTTCTGAGCAGAGGTTTGCTTAAACTCCTGTTAAAACCTTGCCCCTCTACAGAAGTAGTTTATGGGGAGGTAATTCTACATTTGAGTAAATGTGGTACTTGATACTTTTCTGTGCTCTGTTGGTTTCCATATCATTTAATTTCTCAAAAGTTGCAGATCTCTTGGACACTTTTAACCTATATTATTTAGCCCCACAGTGAGCTCCTGTACAAGATGAAACATCAAGTACACCTGTATTTGAAGACACAGTGCGGTCTGATTGTGTAGTTTCCCTTCGTGAGGTTAAGTGTATTTATGTATTTTATGATACAGCAGTGTTATACTGTAGCAGTTAAGAGTTTCTACATGACAGTATTTGTTACTGTTACCCGATTATTACTAGTTTCATTTAAAATCATGTGCCGAGTTTTTGGTTTTAAAATAATGTCCATACATTTGCATTGCGGTTTTATAATATAATTTTCTCTTGGTGCATGGGAAGTTTATTAACGTCCTCTAATTCCTCCTAGAAGGTAATTACATATTCAAAGTTTCATTAATATTGGTTTTGAGTTAACAGACTGAATATAGCTAACAGTACATTAACATCTATGGACATTTGAAGTTATCAAGGTCTTGATCTTAAATTTTTGGCAGTGTCACAGACATGTCATAAAAAATTATTTCCTTGGTGACAGTGGATGCTGCCTTTTGACCATGTCTCACTGGCTCAATTCACAGGCAGGGAAATGGTCGTTATAGTCCAGAGTTACCTGATTTCTGAATGCCTGCTTGTGAGTGATGTCAAAATGCCTTCTGAGATAGAATTTCTGCATTGTTTCACGGTAGTTCAGATTATTTCTGGCAGTGATGATCTCTGATATCGTACAACACATCTGAATATTTGTGATGTGATGCTCCAGTTTGAGCCACCATCTGAAATGGATTAATAAGCACATTAACCCTGTGTGTTAGTTACAAATGAACATGTTATGTGTTGTAGGGCTCTGATTGCTGGAGGTGGTGCTCCAGAAACAGAACTGGGGCTGAAGCTTGCACAGTATGCACAGTCTGTCACGGGTGTGGATGCTTACTGCTTCAGGTTAGTCTTTATTATGTGATGTCATATCCAAGTTCTGTTTAGAAAGTTTTTTTTAAATCTCACAACCTCTTTTTTAAAGTGATGTGATGGCCGCGTGATGATTTTCCATGGTTTAATACATTAGATCTTCCTGTTTTCCACTGTCATATTTTGTTAAGTAAAGACAGCTATTTGATTAAAGGACTTCATCAAATAAAAAAAAATACTGGAACTGCACATTTGTATGAAATTTTTTACAGAACGGGGGAAACTGTTGTTGCTCCTTGAAATTTGTTGGAAGTGGCATTTGGAGATGAGGCATTGAGCCAGTCAACATTGTTTGAATGTTACAAACCTTTTAAAAGTGACCAAGAATCATGAGAAGAAGGCTGTTCTGCTGGCTGTCTTATCCTGTCACAAACTGATGAGAAAGTCAGTGCGCTGAATGCTTTTGTGCATTCAGATTGACAGTAAGAGTATGAGAAGAGGTGGAAGTTGTAAATATAGCCATAGGATCATGATTTTGCAATCTTGACTCAAAATTTAGGCCTACAGGTTGTTTCTGCAAAACACATTTCACACTTCTCACAGTTGAACAAGAAGAGAACTCAGTGAATTTGCACAGACTGTTTACTACAAGGTGAAGTGGACAGAAATTTCAAGAAATTAATTATTACAGGTGATCAAGATGTGAGTCTACATGTACAAAGTGAAAATGGAGCAGCAGTCTTCACAGTGGAAGACAAAATCATCCCCAAGACTGGAAAAAGTGACAGTTGCTCAAATACAAAGGGAATTCTTATTTTCTTTGGTTGTTGTGGTTTTTTGCACTTCTAGTCTGTTACTGGAGATTGAACAGTGAGGCAGGAATCCTACCTCACACTTTTACAGCATACAGGAGAAGCAGTATAAAAATTAATGACAGGAACTTGGCAGTAACCCAGTTGGTTTCTTTGCCATGACAACACTCCTGTGCACACTGTGCTTTTATACACAGTAGGTTTCCTGTAATCCAGCACTCTTGATAGTTCATCATTTGTGGAAAGTAGTTCCAAGACCAGAAGTTCCACCATCTGTAACTTCTAGTGCATGTACTGAATCAGTGGCTTTATCTCACGTTATCTGCACCTTACTGAGCTCATTGAGCTATTATAATGGCTTCACAAGATCCAAAGATGAGAAACAATATACTGCTGGCAAGAGGAGACATGTAACTTTAATGATTCCTCAAAAACTTGAAATAATTAGGAGGCTTGAAAGTGGTTTATAATAATGCCTTGCATTGGAAAACCCATGATTGGGCGCGTGATAATTGAGAAAGCTAAGTATTTTTGTGATGAAATGAATATAACTGAAGACTGCACATTCTCTCAGGGCAGTAAGAAAAATCAATCTTGTAAGGACTTATGGTAGTAGAGGTACTGTCTGAAAATCTGGAATATTCAATAACCTGGAACCTCTCCAGTCTTGTGGGTGCTGGATTTAGGGAACTCTACTCTAAAAAGAATTACAGTCAGGTACACTAACGAACAAAATGTGTAGGATTGTGCTGAAAGCATGCTTCTTCTTGTATATTCATTGCAACAATGTTTTGTCTCTTGTATTTACAGAGCGTTTGCTAATGCGCTAGAAGTGATCCCTTCCACACTTGCAGAGAATGCAGGACTCAATCCAATAGCTACTGTGACAGAGCTGCGTAACCGACATGCCCAAGGGGACATCACTGCAGGCATCAATGTGAGAAAGGTGTGCATAACATCTGTGTTTGTTCCCATATCCATAAATTACCCTTCTGGAAGTTTGGGAATATTGTGTTAACACCCTTCCAGTGTGCTGAAATTTGCTTTGTAGATTTATCATGATAAGACACGTAGTGGGCTGATTAGCCAATGATTCAAATAACCCTACAGTCTCAACCACCTGGTGAAATGACATGTTTCATAACAAGGAAACAGAAAACCATCATTATTACTGATTGTATAAATTTTTCCTCTGATAATAACTACCCACAGAAAAAGTTAACATCCTCTTATTCTTGTTGTATTTGCGGGAGTTTATACACTGTATATTGGAAACTAGTCAGCTAGTTGTCATGTCATTTCATTTATTGCCATATGACAGAAGTTCAGGTCACTCTGTTTTATGTGTTATGAAGGTAGTGCACTTGGCCTGGCACATGTATATTGTGAGCTTGCACTGTGGTAGTATTACATAAGAAATGTTACTGGAACAAACTGCCCTCTAAAATTGTTTGCATAGGAGGATGGTGTAACTAGATTGTCAGCATGCTTGGTCCATTAACCATGTCTGCAAGTCAGTATTGCAGAGCCAAAGAAAGTTTTTAATCCTTTGCTGTTAGATATACAGATTTACTGGCAGTATGAAATTTAGTTAAACATCCCCTTGTGCCTGTATGTGCTGTGTGTAAGAGCTGATAAAACCTTGACAGTGATAGTAAATCTAGCTTTTAGTAACGATTTGAATGGCCGATACTAAAATTAAGTTTGGTATTACCCTGAAGTTATGTGATGGTTGCCTAAGAGTTGAGCATTTCATTGTGATTCGGATTGTACACAACAGTCAGCACATTTCACCAGGATCGGATACACATTATTATCTTGTAAGACATGACAGGGTGTACTGTTACATCATGTGTACCTAAATGTGACAGACCCTTTTCACTGTTGTCAGTTTGCAGGAAAATACATGTACAGAATGGGTTTAATTTCACGCACTATTCTAGAGCAGATCCCTATTTTTCAGATGATGAATTTGGCAAGAGTTTCTCTTTTTTATTTGTGCAAGTACGGTATTTTTGTATGTGAGGCTAGAATTGCAGAGTCAGTCATGCATTATAACCTTCCAAACATACTTGTTTTATAGAAGTTTTCTTATATTGTATGAAACGAAAAAAATCTGAATCAGGTGTACAGTGTGACCACTGCGTTAAGCAACCAAACAGAAATGCAAAACTGAAGTTAAAAATGTAAACTAACATCCATTAAATTATGGTGACATTTCTTTCATGCCACAAGTCGTCTTGTACGTGGTTGGACAATAAAGTTCGCGAACTCATCGCGGTAAAAGTGCTACATACCTCATTGCTGAATACCACCATAGTCGCCTTCAAAGTACTCCCCTTGGGAAGCTATGCACCGATGCCAGCGCCTAGTCAACCCTTCAAAACAATTTTGGAACTGGTTTTGTGGAATAGCCTTCAGAGATGCCATTGTATTACTCCTGATGTCATCAGTGTCATCAAAATATCTTCGTTTCAATATTTCCTTCATCTTCGGGAACAGAAAAAAAATCACTAGGGGCTAGATTCGGTGAATAGGCAGGGTGTTCCAACACAGTTATTTGTTTAGTAGCTAAAAACTCCCTCACAGACAGTGCCGTGTGAGCAGGTGCATTGTCATGATGCAAGATCCATGAGTTGTTGGCAAAAAGTTCGGGTCGTTTCCGTCTAACTTTTTCATGTAGCCTTTCCAGTACTTCCAAATAGTAAACTTGGTTGACTGTTTGTCCAGTTGGTACAAATTCATAATGAACAATCCCTCTAATATCAAAAAAAGTCAGCAACATCGTTTTGACTCTTGATTTGGACTGACGGAATTTTTTTGGTCGTGGGGAATTGGCAGTCTCCCATTGTGCAATTTGCCGCTTCGTTTCAGGGTCATCTTGGTAGACCCATGTTTCATCACCTGTGATGACATGGCCCAAAATGTCATCTTGCCTCTCCAAAAGGTCTTGGTAAATTGTGACTCTTCTTTGCTTTTGTTCTTCGGTGAGCTCCTTTAGGACCATTTTTGCACACACCTTCCTCATGTCAGGATCTTCAGTTAAGATTTTCCTGTTTCTCTGTCGATGGTCACTTGCTCTGCTATGCTCCTGACAGTCAGCCAACGATTTTCACATACAATTTGACAAATTTTTGCAATGTTTTCTTCAGTTCTGCTTGTTGCTGGCCATCCTGATCTCTCTTCATCAGTGACACTTTCTCTTCCCTCAGAAAAATGTTTCACCTGCTTGTAAACTGCTGTTTTCTTCATGGCATTATCCCCATGAACTTGCACTAACATCTCTCTGATTTCATTTCCACTCTTTCCAAGTTTAACCAGAAATTTAATGTTCCATCGCTGCTCTAATTCAAGCTCCGACATTCTCGCGGCGGCACACCAAAACATGCACAGACAGTAATAGATGCCACTCAGAGACTGCCATAGATCAATAACAATACACCTGTGAAATGCTGGTATGTCAATGTCATCAAACCATACTGAGGCTAATGTCAGTGCTGCCACAGCAAGCACAGGGTGGTGAGTTTGCGAACTTTATTGTCGGACCACATACCATCTTGACTTTGTTTACAAATAATCTGTGAGAACAGGGTACACAGCATGTGGAAAGGTTGCTGTTGTGATAAAGTACATCCTCTCCTTTTTATAACACTCAGGAGCGAGTCATAAGATGTACCTTTATTGTACCCTGTGTGAGGCAACTCTTGTAACATAATTTTGTTATTCCTTTCAGGGAGCAATAACTAATATCCTAGAAGAGAATGTAGTTCAACCTCTACTGGTTTCAACTAGTGCTATCACCCTAGCATCTGAAACTGTACGCAGCATCCTCAAGATTGATGATATTGTAAGTTAAATGGAAGACATGTTTCTCAGAGGCAGGGCTGGTGGTGGTGGTGGTAGCAGTAGCACCAGCAGTAGTAGTAGTATCAGCAGTAGCAGACTGACATACATTTCCATGGTACTTTTACTTCATTTGACAAGGTCTGATAGAAAAAAACCATTGACACTTCACATGCTGCTATGTTTTGCCATGGTATAGTGAAAATTACTTTTAAACATTCTTACCATGTACACATGGCCAGTGTGGTTCGTTCTGCATAGTATCCCACAGAAATTTGTATTGGCTTCTCTTAAGACTAGTGTAGAACATATTGCTTCCGATAGTTTAACCACATGAAAACTGAAATACTTGGGGAAGGACAAAATTACATAATAAAGAACTTCTAGGGGAAAGCATGTAGAAATCCTTCTTAATATTAGGTGTCAATACATCACGTAAAGGCACCAAATCTCGGGCCTTAGCCATACATGGGAGGGTCATATTAGGATAGGTCTTGGAGAAATTGGTTGTCAGAATGTGAATTCAACTGGCTGGTTGTTGGACTTACATGAACTCTGTGCTGATTAGGTCCCATTACAAGAATTTTCTACCAAGTAGTTAATTCATCTGCTCAGTAAACATTCTGTATTATAATTACTGATTGAATTTTGATTAAACTTCATGCGAGGAATGGGTGTCTGTATTTTGAGTTTATAAGCAAATATCATTTTTACTCATTTTGCAGGGTACATGAATCTAAAATCATGCCTATCCAGTTTCATGTGTTTTTATTATTCATTTCAAGTTGTATTTAACAAAAGGCATGGAAAAAATGGTTTGTATGTGGTATATTATTTATATTCCCACTCTTCATGTTGGGGATTGTAAAGATTGTGGTCTTTGTTGTGACAACGTGTAGACTTGCAGATTGATATGAGTATTCAGAAGAACCTGCTGCCTTTGCCTTCATGGTTGAATGATTAGGTACAAGTTTGTCACTGTTGCAAGCCTACATGGTGTTACAACCCATACAACCATATTCTGAATATCTCAGCTTTTGGTTGAGTCACTCAGCTGTGAGTAGGTAGTTGCAAGGTATAAAGGTTCACATTACATGTTTGGAAAAAATATTGTCATCTTACAACATTGAAAAATGAAACAAGCATGAGAGCCATGTTTTGCTTGCTGTGATAATGAATCTACAGCTTCAAATCCTCACATGATCATAATGTAAAGTGACTGAGCAAGCTGTTTGTTGGATTGTGTGAGTTTTAGCTGCAAGGATGTATTTTGAAATCATTTTTGTTTTTCCCTCTCTCTCCAGGTTAATACTCTTCAGTGAATTACACCCAGCACAGCAAGTTGAGGTTTGTACCATTTGTACTTTACCATTCAGTAAGTCAAAGTGCATGTCCACTATAATGTGGCCTATGGGAAGTTGTGAATAAATTACATTAAAGCCATTTATCATCATTTTTTTCAGTACATATTTCACCATTGAATTTATACATTTCATTGCATGCCATGGTAGAAAACAGAATGGTTTCATCTACATTATTTTCTTGTCTGTAAACTTTATATTCTAACCACTTTCCACCCATTCATTTGCCACTTCTACATCTGATGGCAAGGTCTCTTCACCACCTTTTGCATAAACAGCATTATGCAGATATTTAAAATATCATCATCTGCTATTGTATGTGAAATTTTCGTCCCCCAGTCATTTTGCACATGGGGCCGTTAGCAGGAAAATCAGCACCCTTGCAGGCTTTAAACCAGTCTAGCACTGCTTGAAGAACATTGCTAAATTTCATTTTCTTGTTCATGGTGAGCTTGTTATTTAGTGCAGGTAAAATTGCTTTGTTTTTCCATAAAGTGGAAACTGCAGATGATAATTTATCTCATTATTTAACCAACTTGATGCACAAAATTTGTTTCACAATTAGTTTTATTTTATGCCTCTACATGTTTCGAGCACCATGAGCTCATCATCAGGAGGTCAAAATTGTATTACACAGCCTCTGGTATCATCACACCTATAGGTGGCCGTCACGGTTGCACCAGTCCTCTCTCAACCCGTGCACTGCTTTAGTGGATAATTGGGCCCTGTTTCCAAGGCAGCATGATGTCCTCATTTTCTAGGACCCACTGATGCATCATGATATCCCAGAAAGACAGGATGCTTATGGCAGTAGCAACACAAAATTTATATAATATAAGATCATGATCATGTCTGAACTTCTTACAGTTTATTTTTTGTGTTGAATCCTATAAACGTCACAGTACTGTATATAATTCTGAGGTTATTCCAGACACTTGTGTTGGACAATGTACAGTGAAATGTATTGCCCATTTACAGTTTCTGCTGGCTCCTCTGCTACCATTAAGAGTTCATGCTTGTTCTGGATTTCTTCAGCTACTAAGTAATTGCACTTTCATTGTGATGAGTTAGAACAATACTAAAGTAGCTAGGGGGACGTACATATTCTCCCCATCCGGCAGAGTAGCAGGTAACTTGTGGAACAGTTGTTGGGGAGTAGAGAGCATTTCCAAAGTTCTGAAATCGTCTGCTGTGATGAAGAAGCTTAGGACACCTTCTGAGCCTCACTTGATTGAAATGTAATAGAGCTGAGCAGGCTTTTTAAGTAACCGTGTTGTTTTGAATTGCAAAAGAGATGTTCTAAAACATTTTTGTGTTTTCAGGTTAACTTTCACTGGGAACTCACAAGGTTTATACACATTCACTAGTAAGTAGTGTTCACTTCATAAACTTCCATTTTGCTGTTGGGAAGAACTATCATTTTAATGCAGTGGTTTCCAGACTGTGTAAATACAGTATGAGTATGCAGAATGTTTGTGGGGCTATGCCAGAAAATTTGCATTGAGCAATATTATTTTAATGCAGTTCTTTTTTGTGACAACATCAATACAAATGTCACTCATAAATGACACTTGCACAGGAATAAAATCATGACACATGGACTATGTTTTGGACTAACCTGTTTTTACCGTTCTGACATGTAGACTGATGTGAAATAGGATCTGTGAATGTTACTGCTAATCTATGTATGCTGTGTCAGGGTTTTTAGCCCTCGGTACCTGACCCACATGATTGATGTTTTAAGCAGCAAGACTTCAACTTGTTTCATCTTTTCCAGGATTAACAGCTGCATACCAGAACAAGAATGGCGAACTAATTTAACTTGAACATACATTTCCTGAAATCTCAAAATATATCTGCTTCATTCTAACAGAAGTTCATGTGGCTGAAATTGTGTCACTTATGTAGTTTAAAAAGTACTAAATAAATGTTTATTTATAGTCTTTGTCTTCATACAGAATAAAGGTACAATTTCATGTCTTTGGAGCACCATATGCATCAGGCATCCGTTCTATTGTGTACCTGCAAATAAAAGCGCTTGATTAAACATGATAATCCCCATGGAATAGCACTGTCATCTGATAACAAATGATCGCTGCCACCACCACCCTAATGGTCACAAAGATGTCCAATGCCAAAAGAAGTGTCACATTCAGAATGGCAGTGTTACTCCAAATGGGTATACCAAAAGTTGTCCAACAGTCCTGCCATAAATATTGTTCTCCAGAATACCAAACTGTCTTCCCAGTGTGTATTGCTTAATGAATGAATCGTGTGATGTCATGTCATGTCAGGAACATACCTATGCTGGGAGATGTACATAATAGGTACCCCTGGAATCTTCCGTATCCTTCGCTTCAGATCTTTATCACATGTTGCTACAATGTAGCATTTGTGCTGAAATCAGAGAAATTGCAAGTTACAAAGGGAACAGGATCCATGCTACCATTACTAGGGTCATAAGACTATTGTTACCTGTGTAACTCGTTGCACAAGACAGTCATCTGCATATGTTCCCTTGTGGAGGCACTTTATTCGCTCAAACCTTGGATCCTTGATGATTTTAAGTGCCACTCTGTATTTCTGCCCCAGCTTCTCCAACTCGCCTACCACACAGTCAGTGACGTAAGGTATACCTGCGAGTGTATCACATCGTCAACCATCAGTGAAATACCCAGGTCCAAATGCAGGCATATGATTTGAATGGTGGATGCATGCATTATCCCCATTAATAATTCTGTCAGATTATACCTAGATGTCCTTATTTTAAAGAAAGACCTTTGAATGGGCTTCTCATGTCTGTTTGCATGAATCTCTTGTGCTCAATTTTCATAAGGTATGTCCTATGACTATCATTCTTGGACACCACTCAACATGGAAGTTTATTTCACAGACAGGTGTAGTTTTGATGAAGAATGAAAGCAATGTTACTTTTTGGTATTGTGAAGTATTACAGAGCTTAAACCACGAATTGCTGGGACAACCTTGAAAAGAGAAATTCACATTGCAGTCCAGAATGGATACCATATAATGTTATCTTGAAATTACAGAATACAGGCACTGCTGATATGGGATGCATTTCCAAAAGAACCATAAACATGGGTATTTGTTACATGAATCAACAAGTAATGTTTATGAAGTTAGGATGATTATTGTGAGATGCAAATGTTTCTAAGAAAAGGTCTTATATGCACATGAAGTCTTGTCATACTGATGTCCTAATTTATACATCAGGTTGAAGATCTAAACATTGCACTTACACTTGGCATACAGACAGTCCATCATATTCTGTATGATATCCAATTTATTTTTTATGGAAAAGTTGACAAAATTAGTGTCAATCAGTATGTGGTATGGCGGCCCGAGCTGTGTGTTGTATTGAAAGAAGAGGGCAGATGAGGTTTGTGGCCTGCAACAGAAATGGGATACAAAATTATTACAATATCTGTTTTGCCTGCCACAATATTTAGTTAAGACAAGTAATTACTATTTCAACATTTATAGTATACTTAATCATATATCAACTTTACAAGGCAGAATTATAATAAACATTTAGTAGTTTATGTATACAAGATTATTATTTCATCTAGCCCATATCACTGACTGCTTCCTGTCATCTGCCTTGTATTGTGGAAGCCCCATTCAATGCAGAGTACCAGAATATAATGTCCCACCTTTTTATTGCAACAGAAATACGTCTTAAAAATTTCTGATGATGCCTACGTAATCCTAACGTACTTCTAATTCTTGGTTATGGCACTGACAACCGAGACCTCAGCAAACAACACAGCCACAGTTCCTTTTGGCACTCATTTGCTCTTAACAGGTAGTTTCAATAAGCATGGTGATTTCTTGTGAGTGCCATCCATGTTTCCTCATCTGGTTTTTGTAGATAGTTTTGAATGCTAAAAGCTGTTACTTAAAGTACACTTCACTGTCTTTGCAGTACAGGATTCAAATATCTATGAGTTGTGTAATGAAATCAGAAATAAAGCTTGTGTTAACATATAAAAATTTAAATTAAAGGATATGAGTGGAATATATGTGCAGCATACAACAAAGCATGGATTATGGCACTGTAACACTGTCTAGAAGAAGATCTGAGGCAGAATGTTGGTCATGTCATATACTCACACTTCCCGAATCTTTATTTCATGTGGATCCTCTCGCTTCCTCTTTTTTGGAGGAGCCCGTTTCTCTTCCTTTCTGCAATGAATATAATTTCAACAGAAATATCTTTTATAGGACAAACAGCAAATTACATTTTTTACAATGACAATTACAATTTGATTTCACTGGTACTGGTAATTTAATATGAATCCATCATCAGTCCTATTTCAAGCAGACAAAATGGGAAAAATTAATCAACTCACATTCTTGCATCACTTGGACTTATCATTTTCTTCATCTGAGCAAATCTTTGTTGAGCAATTTTTCTTGCTTTCTTAGCCTTGCCCTGCAAATTAAAGACACATCATGGCTAAAATAGAACCACCAAAATGCGCTTTCTGAAAAGGATAAATGCAATGAAGATGGAATGTGTTATACTAACCAATGAGGATCTAACCTGATGTCAACATACCCAAACTTAACCTAATCAGGAAACATACATGTCATTAAAAAGGGCCCTAGTTTGGTGTAGGTAAGAGGTTAGTTCACCAATATGCACATCAGCAATGTTTCCCTGTCCAAAAACCGTTTATATAATGAAACACTGCAACATGTTTCTCTGTTACACAAATTTAACAATGAATATACACAGGTTTCATAACTTAATGAGATCCTATCTAGAGGGGTGATATAAAAAATATCGAATTAGCTCCAATGTTTATAATAATACAACTTCAGACTGGCATAAGATTGCACATAGTTTTCTGCAATAATCAATTTGTTTTTTATCAATATCTTAGGTTGCAAAAATGTAAGACTAATTACAGGTTCTAAGAATAAGGATTCATGTTGTGACTTGTTTAGAAAACTGAATATTCATAATTTGCAGTCTAAATATATATTTTCATTATTATGTTCCATTATCATGAAGATGGATCAATACAATTTAAACTATGACATCCATGGCAGAAATAATGAGACAAAATTCTAATTTTCATTGGACAATATCGTATTTGACACTTCCAAAGAGGTCCTTATAATATGGGCCTCAAGATTTACAACAGCTTACTGGCCTACATAGAGGATATATCTAAATAAAGAATTCAAATTACTTTTAAAAAAATGTTCTTTATTCCAACCCCTTCAATAAACTAGATGAGTATTTCAGATATAACAACATATAGATCTGGATCTGACTCTACAATTCATATCTAATTTTAATTTTAAACAACTAATTATATTATCAAATCCTTCATTTTATTTTGTTATTACTAATACCATGTATCATGTTAATGTATTGTTTCCTTGTATCATTTAATTTTTGTTATTGTTTAATTTTGCCCTATTGTGTGACTATATTGTAATTTCAACAGACTGTGTTGCATATTATTGTGGATAAATTCTATAGCCCATGGTTCCCATGTGGTACATTATGTGGATTAACTGAATATGAATAAAGAAGTGAAGCCATTAAAAAGAACTGTAGCATTATGCATAATATACTAACCATTTTAAGACTTTCATTAATAGTTTTAATACCAAAATTCCTCTGCAGAAGCAACAAGCACGTCAACGAAGGCAAAATACGAAGCACAAATACGAACTATTTAACCTGCGCACAACCTTCCCTGCATGCAATATGGCAATCATGGATCGCACAAAAGTCTTCGCGTTTCGCGAGAGGAGACATTTATGATCTGTGCTTAGATAAATGGTAGGATATCCCACTTCCATGATCCGTGGTCGACTCCATGGATTGTACATACTAGGATCCATATGTCTACGATATCGATCAAAGATCAGGGTGCTATCGATGCAATGTAGTTTCTAACTACCGTATCCGATGTTCCGGTTTGTGCATGCGGCCTACGTGTTTGACAGGAAAGGAAGGAAGTACGAGATTGTGTTTCTGGATGACTGATTATGAGCGAAAAGAAATCCTTCAAAGATTACGGTTATTTATTTCCTGCTTTTAGGAGAGTCTCCGAAAATAAGTACATGTTGCTTTTTAAAGCTGACCATGGTTACATCCGCATTATCTGATTGCTGTTGTTAGAGTAGCCTGCTGTTCCGAGAATGAAGTATGTGTGGAAAGTGATGTAATATCGTACAGAATAATGAAGCCGATTAAGAAGAGTTGCGCCTGTAACTTCATTCCCAATTTAAAGTAATTTTCTGTTTGAATTAAATTCGAACGATATCAGCATATTGAAGTGCTGAATTCTAAATTTTATTTTCGTAACAAAAATGATGCCAGACATAGTAGAATATCTCAAAGACCCTCATCTAGTTGCGAGAATTCAAGAGTATTATGGTGTTGAAGTAGTTCGCCCACCGAATTCAAGTCCTGTGTTAACTTCAAGTAATGGAAATGTTGGTAGTCTATTGCCTGGAGATGGAAGTGTTCAACTGACAACACGACTAGAGAAGAAGGCAGTAACAGGAACTAGTTCCCATTATAGCAGTAAATCAAAGAAGTGTATTGGTAATGGAATCCAGCCTAATGGTTGGTTGTCAGCTGAACCTGAAGGAGATGAAACATTGTCATCTGAATCAGAACCAGAGTCCAAAGGCTACATTATTAACAATTGGGGGTGGTACTACCTCTTTGTCCTGGGTACTGCACTTGGAGATGAAATTTTTTATGCTTCGTTCATTCCCTTCTGGTTCTGGAACATTGATGGTGCAGTTGGAAGAAGAGTTGTCTTAGTTTGGACTGTAATAATGTACATAGGTAATTCTTACCATTTTATTTCTATCCTGTTTTGTGTCTGTAGGTGTTTCATCTGCTGTCTTGAAAAGATGCCATTATATGAGAACAAATTTGAACACAAGGCTTATAGTTTTCTGTTCATTGTAATTCTGAAGGTAGATTCCAGTCATATCTGTGGTTTGGAAGTTACATGACTTTGGGCTGTGTCTGCATTGCGTCCAAAAACAATTTGCAAAAGTTTCCTTGCACATGTTCATGTAAAGACACCAGAAGTGTAACAGCCCATATATAAGATACAAGGTGGTTCAAATATGACCGGGACTGATTTGTGTGTAAACATGCCACACTGTGCAGCAGCTGTGCGACCTTGAGAGAGTGAAGCCACAACCTCCTCCCTCCCTCCTGCTCGGGTTAGAACCTGTTCAGTCCTGTCTGGGAGTTGCTAGAGTGATGAGCAATTATGGTTTTAAAAAAAAATCAGTCCCGTTCATATTTGAACCACCTTGTATTAATTTTAAACTATGATGGAGCACAAAATGTATCCATGCTATAACACTGCTATAGAAGTGCATATTAGTCTCTGTGTGTTCATTGTTTACATTGTTTTGTTCAAGTACAGACATTTTTTCTCCCCTTCATACCCCATTCCATTTCCTTAATCATAGTTCACATTCACTTTTCTTACTGTAACCAAATATCAGTCCCCTATTCAGTATGCAATGTTACCATCTTACTGATGCTTTACATTTCAAGAAGTAATCAGAAAATCACGTGAAGCAACATATACATGGAGCGAAAAAATGGACTTAAAACAGGGCTGCATAAATTTTATAAATATCTGGGAGCCATTCTAAAATTTCTAGGCGTCAGATGGTTGACGTGAAGCAACTTCCATACTGAGGACCCACAAATATTAAGTGCCACAACTAAATGTTATCAACTGGGATTTATGCATTCCTAGAACATGGAATTTGTACATCCCTGATTCATGAAATATTTGACTGGAAACCATAACCCATAATGTCTGCAAGGAGAAGACAAAAGGAAGCAGTAATATTATCTCTCATGATATGGGCAGTGCTAATCCATTTACCACAAGTTGATATTCTCCTCCCTAAGTCAAGCAGAATAAAAAAATCTTCACCTGTCTGTATGATAATTGACCACAAGATGTCCACCTGCATTATTCTGCCCATAGGAAAAAAAGTTTTATTTCTGAGTTTGCATCATGACTAATAACACAAGGTCTAGCAACTGATGTGCCAGGGCATTGTTATATAACAGAACCCTGTCTTGTCTCCCACATTACAGGTTACTTCACTACAGTAGGTGAACTGCCTCCAGTAGTTCAGTGAGCACCTTGTTTTACCCTTCACTGTTGACCATACCACTGTCAGGCATAAAGTAAAGGTGCACAGGGCCTTACCACTGAACTAATATCACCTTCTTTTAACTGTTATGTATTGTGCATGTTTATCTTAGCTTTCATGACAGGAGCATGCTGCAGCTTATCTTCCACATTGTTGCTGTAGATATAGAATACACAAAGGTTTTGATCTTTGTGCCTTGTAATGTTCACTGCCAAATCTCTGCACCATGGGCATCCAACCTTTTTCATGGCACATGGTCACACCAGTGACTGTGGGCTGATTCACAGGCCACACATGCAAGAATAACAATGTGATATACCTTACCACCCAAGAAATTAATTTTTGTAGTATATACATAAGTTACAAAGGAGGCTATATGCCACATAATATGTCGTGGTGGGCTGCAGATTGGAGACGAATGCACTGCACATTCTTGCCTGTTAATGATCATTAGAGATTGGGACATTTATGACTTTTGTTACATAATGCACAGAGGTTTTGATATGGACAGAATTTGGTTTGCATATTTGCACATGGTGACAGTAGTATCTCTGTGTGTTGTAGGTCAAGGTATTAAAGATATAGTTCGGTGGCCTCGCCCCTCTTGCCCTCCTGCTGTGCGTCTGCAGAAGAAGTGGGCCTTGGAGTATGGAATGCCATCCACTCACGCTATGGTCGGTGTTTCAATTCCTCTGTCTGTGATCCTGTACACAATGAACAGGTACCAGGTGAGCCTGGACTGAAATATGCATAGTTCATGCTGTCATTCTTTTGTACTGTGTTTATGACTTAGTTGTTTTGTTTGTTGCAGTATTCTGTGATTCTTGGAGTCCTGTTTGCCATTGGGTGGTGTACTGTCATTTGCCTCAGCAGGCTCTATCTCGGAATGCACACCGTCCTAGTAAGAATTTCCTGATCAGCGGTTGATTTATTACTATCTGTTATGTCACAGTGACACAAAAGTGATAACTGTCTACATTGAACAGATTCCTTCTTAATAAGCTGATAATAGTTCAGCTTGTCCAAAAATTCCTCTTATGTGGAACATAAAGGTTATTATTATATATAAATATACAATGATGTGTCAGTCAAACACAACACAGTTTTATTTTATCAGGTATCCTGATTGTAGGAGGCCGAGGCCCACCCCGGGCTGTAGCGCCATTGGAAGAAGAAGAAGATTGTACTATAAGAGCAAGACACATGCATTTTATACATAGTTTTATCAAGAATGTCAGCGTTTGGGATCCCACAGCGCATTTTTGAACATTTTAAGTAAGGATCTATTTTGTTAGAAGGGCCTGAAGATAATTCTGTAAGAATCAAAACATATTGCCCTAGTACAATAATAAACATAATAAAATAAAATTGTGTTGTGTTTGACTGACACATCATTGTATATTTATATATGTGTTAAACACTTCGGGATGGCAAACATTAAGAAAAGTTATTATTTTGTTTACAAATGTCTGCTTGTAGGCCCTTTTCTGAACCCTTTGAATCCAGTTCACATCTTTACAACATGTTTCTTTAATATCTGTTTTAATAGCATATGCTAATTTATGCCTGGTTTTCCCAAGTTGCCCGTTTTTCTCCTGGTCATCTGATATTGGATTTGTATTTCTCTTCTCTCACAATGTATGCTGGATGCCCCATTCATCTCATTCCCCATTCTTGCAGTACATTGGTAACTCAGGGGTAAAATGGATGGTGAAGAAACTTAGTAGTTATTGTGCGTTTATCAAGGATTCAAATATAAAGGTCATTTATTGTGATGTACGTACAAATTCAGAATAACCAAAAGGTAAGAACATCATGGCCAATTTCATCAACCAAAAACCCCAGTCTCCTGAAAAGTCTTTAATAACAATTTGTAGAAAGTGTTTTCATTAAAAAAATATTGCACAGCTATGCCATTTCTTAATAAATATATACAACAGAGTCTTGAAGTTCATGAACCTCAGTGTTCTGGATTTCAACCTTTTGTGGTAATTTTAATACCATTGCTTCAACATTTCATGACTGTTTCCAACAAATTAGGATGAGAGCACATGGCTGGTGGGTCGTCTTTCCCCACTTTCATGCTGTTGCGCAGATCTTTCTAAACTCAGTAAAGCTCTGTTTTTTCATTATTATTAAAATAAACTCTAGTTATTTTATGCTTTTTGAGGTTGTATTATATTTTGATTGCTGGTATTTCATAAGTTTCAAAACCAAACAAGCATTTGACACCAAAAATTTATTCTACTGGTTCATGATTTCAAAGCTCAAGATGTTTTTATCAGTTCAAAGTAATCACAGATGTCAGGACTGTACTGTATATTAATTACACAAATGAGAATCGACCCTTTGTCTGCCAGATTATATTTTGACTGATCAGGCACAAATTGAATTGGTAGGGAAAATAACATATGGCAGTCAGTTGTGAAGCAAACAGGTGTGTAGCTTAAGGCTCTTATTTCAGGACATTGTGGTGGGCATAGTGCTAGCATTGGCTCTGATGGTCCCAGTTGTGCCATTGGTTGATGCATTGGACCATTATCTTTTGACCAGCCACTGGTCTCCGGTCATTCTCCTTCTTGTTGCAATCTGTCTCGTTGTGTTCTACCCAAGCAGTGATCGCTGGACTCCAACTCGGTAAGAGAGAAGCCAAAAGAATTTATTTTATTAATCAAGTTGAGTTAGATTTATGTGACACTGTATTTCATTTTTAAGGTGTTTTCTGCCTCTATCTCAGTTTGACAAAAGCCTTCCATTTGATTTCTACACTGGTTGAGTGCAGTTCTACTGCTGTAAAATCCGTTTCATTGTCACCTGTGTGCAGTTCTGCCTGCCATTTGGTGTTGTATGCTGAAACATTCGTATTTCTTGACCATCATGTGCATGCTGCTGCTGTTGCTATTTCAAAAGAAAGTACCTAAAGATATTCATGATCACCATCACCACCATCATCACATTGATGGAGTAGACAGTGTGGCCTGTTTTGGCTCCACAGTAATTCTCAAGATTTCATCTTATGAGTTTGGAAATGCAGCTATGAAACGTGTTAAAACTCATCTCAGCATTGGTAAAAAATGTGTCATAAAACGAGATTGAAAATTATTGAGACTGTATTCAAGTTTTTTTT
>Ga0136643_10002375_pt1 | contig 24325 bp, 11 predicted proteins | sample TergutLab28metaG_FD_96883 | JGI IMG/M metagenome (GOLD analysis project Ga0136643, IMG submission 96883) | Labiotermes labralis P1 segment gut microbial communities from Petit-Saut dam, French Guiana - Lab288 P1 (version 3) (version 3) | ecosystem: Host-associated > Arthropoda: Insects >... | reverse complement strand
TATTATATTATATTATATTATATTATATTATATTATATTATATTATATTATATTATATTATATTATATTATATTATATTATTGTTACTAAATACAAAATTATGAGATTTGTCTTCTGTTCCTTTTTCTAAGACTTTTGCAGGGTTCTGTAATACTCAGATGCGATTAGTTTCCGGGCGTGGCCATGTTGATGATACTGATGATGGTGATGTGGACCGCCGTGCGTGACTGACATAGCAAGTGGCGATGCGTGACGCCGTAAACAGTTCCACATCTAACCACTGGTATTATTTGGAACGTACCTCGCTGCAGAAACAGGCTATGAACCATTTCAAAGCTACCTTGACAGCTGAATATCACCAACACTATCCAAAGAAAGTGACAAGCATTAAGCATCCTTTAAAGTCTGCCTAGAAATTACAAACACAGAACTGCTGCCTTCACAAAAGCAATGTGACTTCGAAAGTTTGCTAAATATTAATTTTCATACAAAATAATGATTAGCGATCTAATGCAGCAATTCTAAATTATTTAATCTGAGCTACTTAAGCATGTGAACTTGAACTCCCAGCACATTTTGTCACAGCCGCTGTACTTCGAACGCTAACTTCAGTTGAATGGATCACTATCGGAAGTACAATTACATGAGGAACGCGTTAATATTTAAAATTGCCGCCTTCCTGTTCACACGTTTATCCATACTTCGTTGCTTATGTGATTTTATCGCGTTGTGGGACTTCTGCTTTCTTCATGGTGTCTGAGGTTATTCTTGTTTCTGAGGGATATTTCCTTTTTAAATATTTCTGTTCAGGTCCTCTTGTGCTCCTGTTACAGATCTGAACGGTGGCCAATAATGGTCCCAGACCTCACTGTGAGAGCAAAAGTTCAAGTGTAAGATTTTAATCGTCAAATAATCACACACGTTCACGTGTTCTGAATGTCTATATTTACGCGTATTAAAAATTACAAATTAGGCGTTTAACGTACCGAAACACTTTAGATGGTTCACGTACCTCCTGAAATGTTGGGCAGGTAACTTGGCCGGCAAACTCGAATTCACAATTAAGTAATGTGTTGCTCGACCATGTTGCTCTTGCACATTACATTGCCTTGCACGCAAAGTACGGCAGTTGACAGCGTACCGAAACACTGCACCTTTAACTACGCACCTTCGCATAAACTGTTCATTTACCTTCGCCAAAACACTTCACTGCCTGCGACATATTTTCCTGCGGTCCTGCCCACACAATGTCAAGCGTACGGTCCACTAAATTCAACACATCAATTATTATCTCTTCCGAATAAACAGTTTCTTTGCACTTCGTCAGTGGTCTCCTTTATCAACACTCGTGCTTTAGACGTCTAATGTCAACTATAGTGGTCGCACCGCACCGCCAACCTCTAAAGTTTCATTTCATACATTTATTCAACAAATATATGTACTGAATATTTTAAACATGGTATATACTCCCCGTTTTTTTCTCTTAAAAATGCAGTTTGTTTCATAATTCTAACGTATTTGGTTCCTGTATTATTCATATTTTATATACAGGATGTGCTAAAATTAAAAAAATAATTCCGGCGCCAAAAGGTTAATACAATATTAACCTACAGATTCATCAACACTGCGATAAATTGTGTTACCCATCGAAACGATGCGAATCGGAGGCTTCTCTTATCAGCTCAGCGGACTACGGGACAAAATATTACATTCGAGACGGAACATATGTAATGATCACGCGCGTAAATAGTACAATTATCTTAAGATGATGCATCCCATTGTGTTATCAATTATATGTATGTTCAGTGTACGGTCACACACAGCGTTACAAGTTAATTAGGCAACATATTTCGGCTTATTTTCCAAGCCATCATCAGGCCCTACTTTAAGACCTTTACTGAATACCTACAACTGCAGTAGGAATGAGAACCGAGATGACAAACTTCTTCCGCCTCTGCACTTCTCCAGACACAACATGCATTCTCAACTGTCCAGGATATGTACCTCCGTAGGGACTAGAATACAAGACAGGATAACAGACTGCCCTGTTTACGTTTCTATAGCTAAATAAAGCATAGCTGTGTACATGACTTTACGAACGGATCTTGACGAGGTTCCACGGAATTCTAAAATTATTTTAGATAAAACACGGATGAATCAACAGCAAAACAGGCAAAAAAATTACAAATTTTGCGAAGTATTAATGTAAGTCACCCCTTATCTTGTTCATTATGCACTTTAGAGTAGCTGTTATTTCGATATTCGTAACCTTCTTGCCCAGAACAGGAATTAAATTACACAGCAGAATCATTAACTTGTGAACTGCGTTGAGATATTTGGACGTGAGACATTTGCTATTGATTGAATGTAATGAGTAAAAAAATCCACAGCGAGTAACATACATGTAAAAAATATAGCAGGAAAACGCAAAGACATTGGTGATGGTCTGATTATTGCCATTATTTCAGTAACAATTGTATGGGTGGTACAGACGGAGCGGATTGTAAAAGAAATTTTGAATTCAAACTTATGACACATTGCCTAGCCTGCCTGCCTGCCTACACAAGGCAATTCACAACTCACGTTCTGATAGCATCTGCCCCCGTGAATATAAATCCTCCACACAGGGGGGAGAACTGAAGCTCGCGGAGAGAAATGGACGGAACTGATCAAAGAGAATATAAGAAGGAGATGACTACACACTTCACGTTCCATACACGTGGTATGCAAAGTGGGTGAAAATGAGAGGGAAGGAGTAGTAAACACTCAATATTACAGGTCTTTGACGATGGTGTATGACTCATTGACACAATCTCACTTTTTTGGACTTTGTCCTAAGTCAACATTACAAAAAATGACGTTTCGGTAGCGTTTCTACTTCCGCCTTCAAGTAAAGAAGCACCTAACCGGATAGACCCCTTAGATCGAGCTATTGTTAATGGGTTGATGGGAGGAATTTATTTGGGGAATAGCGCGATCTAAGGGGTCCACCAGGTCAGGTGCATCTTTACCTGAAGAAAGAAACAGAGCCGGCTGCCGAAACATCGTTTGTTAAATTTATACGGTGGACAAAATCCAAAAAAATAGGTGACTGTGTCTATGAATAATAATACCCGTAAATCAAAGTCTGCCTGCCTGTTCCCTCGATGACGTCTTAATAGCAACGACTTACAACGTGAAAGAAGCTTTGCAGATCCTAAAGTAACTAGCAGAAGGAGAGAACAACGAGACGGCTGTTGTCATGGTGGGCAGTCCTCTCGTTGCCAATGGACAGCCATGTGTTCATTTTTCCGCAACTGTATTACCCGTTAACCGCTGCGGAAACGTTTATACGCAACAGCCAGGGTAAATTGTATCTTGAGTCTGGTGCACGAGACACTGTGGCCAGTAATCTCAGTTCATCGTGCAGAATACAGTTATCGGGGCAAAGCACCTGAACTCACTTCCCTGTTTTAGTCGCGTTCGAACATTCCGAAAAGCGACTGTTAGCTTCGTCATGTCTGTCCGTCTGTCCGCAACGGAACAACTCGGCTTCCACTGGACCGGTTTTCATGAAATTTGATATTTCAGTATTTTTCGAAAATCTGCCGAGGAAATTCAAGTATCATTAGAATCTGATACGAATAGGGGGTATTTTAATTGAAGATCCATGTACATTTATGAAAATATGTCGCTGAATTCTTCTTGGAATGGGAAATATTTCATACCAAGGTTGTAGAGAAAATCAAAACACACATTTTATGTTCCATAACTTTTTTTTTTTCGAAAATCGTGCCGTTCATGAGAAAATGTGACCAGAGAGACCACAGATGACAATATGGCACATGCGCATTGCATGCTGGATAACTAAGGTTACTAATACACACTCAGAATATGTAATACTTACTGCTTTTTCACCGCAACAATGGTTACGCGAACGAGCCTCAATAATATGTTATGCCTACATTGCCTGTCTTGTTATCTCTCCATCAGTTCAGTGGTAGTACCGTTCTTCGTTATACCATTACGAACACAGACTGCGTCAGTTTTATCTGGCGGAGTGCTAAGAGAAATGCTAGTTCCGCCATGGTGGTGATGGTCCCTAATACGTCATACGATATTCGTCGAGTTTCTACATATCTTTATCTCAATGACAAATTGTGAGGTATAAATCTTATACTTACTCTATGTACTGGTTTTAAAACCATTTTTCTAAAATTTCAGCACCTGTCTGCCACTTCAGTTTCGAACTCCTGTACTCACTCGCTCTACTCGTACGTGCCCAGCGCTTCCATCTCTGAATATAATTATCCCTTATTCTTAGGTATGGCTGCATTTTTCACGTCGTGTGCCAAGTTACTTCTACGAAAAGACAAACTAAAAGTTGTTGGATGCTTTTTTCTGGGTTTAAATTAAGAACAAATAGTCTTCGTATGTAGCAGCTGTTATGTTGGAACTAAAGCGATTTCTCTGACCAAAAGAGAATATCTCATATTAATACACTTGGCCACTGGGTTTCTGAGGTCTAAAGGTCGCCGCTGCAGACGGTCCGTTTCCCTTCGCAAAAAGACGCTGCAGCAGTTAATGTACCCCAGGGACGTGACATAAGGCGCAGCGCCTAATTGAAGTCTTACTTATATCTCTGTTATGAGAAGGAGGTTACAACATACGCAAAGCTTCGAACGCATTTGCCACTCAGGTATAGGCCCCGGTCAGTTCAGGACCTTTAATTATGACGTGTAATGAAAAGAATCTTAATGCTGTTCCACGCATTTGCAACGACCATCGTGGCAGTATACCATTAAGTTTTGCACCTGGGCTTAAGAAACACTAAATCTTTTCTTCCGAGTTTAATACTGTGGATACTATAAAGTACCCTAAGCAACTGATCTCCCTCCTTCCTGTCTTCATCTGCTCGTTTTTGTTTTATTATATTCTAACATTCTGACTTTTTCTCTTTTCTTCTGTCATTTTTTCTCACTTCTCGTTCTTGTTTTTATCTCCCTCTTTCCTCTCCACCTTCCTTACCTTCTTCAATTTACTTTCTTTTCCTTTCTCTCTTTCCTCCCTTTTCCCGTCTATTATTTTCTCTCTTTTTCATTCATTCTTATTGACTCTTTCTCAATTTTCGTGGTTCCTGTATTCAGCTTTCTCCTCTATTTCTTAACCTTTTAAAGCCTAACACTTATTTACCATACCACCGGTTTTAACATTCAAAAATTCTACATGGTGCTCACATTGCGTTCAAGTGTTTTGTATGGACTTGCACCTAGCAAAACATTAAGAGACTGGTCTCGTATAACTGAGGTAGAGTGTTTACTGCGCGGTCCGCACTGAGTACCTACATAAAACAGGCAAATTTCGTCTTTAAAGGGTTATTTCCTCATATTACTTACTGCTTGCTTATTGTTGTTTTTTTGGCATTGCTGGATACGTAACATATGTTAATTACAATCGGTCCTGGAGTCTACAAAAGTCGCAGGCATAACACGTTAGCAACAGAATGACAGGATGTGAAGCAGGTCATATTGGTGCCAAGAATTACGCAATTTTTTTCAAACAATCGAATGGGTTGGATGCTGGCTGGAGCGGAAACATCACCCAACCTAAACTTGAGCACAATGACGATGCGCCGGTTTAGACCGCACAGGTAAAGTTTGAGGCTCCCAGTTTTTATGACAATCGGCACATGAAGGTGGATGTCAGGCCCATGTACCGGCTGCCTTTACCCCCAGGAAATATTCCTGGAACTCATTTCTGTTAAAGGCTGAATCGACTCCAAGACTATAATGCTGGCGAAGGCTTATGCTAATGAAAAATTCCGATGCCATTATCGTGAATCGAACCCGCGACCCTCCGGCTTTTGTCGCAGTGCCTTAACCAAATGCGCCGCCAGGGCACGTCTTTAATCATGTATCAAAATACAATTTTTATGTCACCAAGCCTATATAAAAAATGCACGTTGTATGTTGTGTTTCTTCAGGCCGTTGTAATTAACTTCACTTGTCTTGTCAATGAAAGTTCATGACAGGCCTTTCTCTAACCTCATCGCGGCAGCAAGCTAGCAGAAAGCGCCCCTCGCACTTTACATATCTGGGTCCACATGCACTTAGATAAACACCGACATGACTGCGCCAGTCAGGATATCTACATGATGTTCCGAGTGTCGAAACGGGTGTCTTCAAAATACAAGACTAGAGCGTTTCGCGTTCGGAGTTTTTTTTTTTCCAGTACAGTTTACGACGTCGACTTAACGCGCATCGTTATCATGTCGTTCTCTGTAGCGCATGACTGACAACATTTACGCTAACCTAAAAAACTGAAGAATAATAAAAATTTATTTGACCATGACGTCGCAAGCAACTTTCTGTGTAGGAATGACAGCTGTAAACACAAGCATTGTCTTGACGCTCCCAGCGGAGGTGGCTCTTCTTCGTATATGGCACGATATGATATATTAATATATTTATTTACTGCAATTGGATTTCCTCCCGGTGGCAGTGGTCGGTAGACTAGTACAAAAATAGAAAACAGACAACACAAAAGGAGAAACAATACATTTAAAAAATGCAAAACCACATAATGCATAAAAGAGAAAACAAACACAAACAACAACAAAACATAAAAAGAATGTTAAAAAACATGAGTAATTAGAAAATAACAAAGAGAAGCTAATAATAATGACACAACGTACTGCACAGAACATACATACAGCTACGTAACTATAAATAAATCAAAATACATTTCACCAAATATCGTCTATGATAGGCAAACGTAGCAATAAAGCAAACAGAAGTAGTGGAAATATTACAAAATTGCAACATACACTGACAACAGGCGCAACAACCCAAATGAGACGGAGGAGGAGGAAGAAGAAGAAGAAGAAGAAGTCTAACCAGTTCGTCAGCTTTATCCGGTATCATAGGTAGTGTTCTTTGGTATCAATAAATAGTTTCGAAATATATAACGCAAGTGGCCAAACACAAATTCTCGACAAAACACAAACGTGGTGACCAAACTTATGTCATAAGCAAACTCGACACCGTGACCCAGTCACACACAGCCACAAACATTATGTCTCCTACTATAGTTTCATACAGTGTACCTGTTACACCTCGCTTTTACCTCTACCATCAACGTACAAGAACCAAATTTTCGATCGTCTACTTCAAAACTGGGCAATATTTATTTATTTCGCCCAGGCACACATCTTGAAATTAAATTTTTTCTGCTTGTTCCTAACGACGTAGGTTGAGGGTGTTTGAGAATATAGTGTTGAGGAAAGTGTTTGGGGCTAAGAGGGACGAGGTACCGGGGAAGCGGAGAAAACTACATACTGAGGAGCTTAATGATCTGTACTCCTCGCCCAATATTGTTGAGGTGATCAAAGCGAAACGAATGAGATAGGCGGGATATGTAGAAGAGAGATGTACACAGGGTTTTTGTGGGGAAACCTGAGGGAATGAGATCACTTGGAAGACCCAGGCGTAGATGGGAGGATAATATTAAAATGAATCTTCAGGAAGTGGGATGCAGGGGCATGGAATGGATCGAGCTGGGTCAGGATTGGGACAGGCGGCGGGCATTTGTGAATGCGGTAATGAACCTTCGGGTTCCATAAAATGCGGGGATTTTCTTGACTAACTGAGAAACTGTCAGCTTCTGAAGGACTCTGCTCCATGGAGCTTGTTCCTAACGCATACACAAGCAGCAATACTACCAAAGCTGTGCACAATGCTTGCTATTACTCGACACAAGGAAAAGGCAGGGGTCAGTTGGGGTTTGTTTTCGTGGTGACAGAGCGCAGAGGAGGAAAAGTGGTCACCAGACTATGTCTTGTAAGGCACATGAATTATTCATGAGTGCGTGCACAGTTGCTCGCAAATCTGAAATGTATCAGCCTGTCCTGCCTAACACTACGACATAAAGACTAAACTACTCAGTACCCAAAAATGTTATATTCACACATATCCGGGAATTACGTGCTTAATGACTTGTCTCAATATCGCCGTCTCTCTAGCATTTAAATAACACCTCGCAGATTATTGGGTTACAAACGTAACAACTTCAAAGTACATCGAAATATAGCAGCCTTTATGAACTGTCGCAAAGAACTGGTAGTGTTCCTTGCATAACAAATAATACGCAAAAATACTTTCAGCTAAATATTTTGGGAACGAAAAATATGCAATATAATTTACCGTCTAAGTTTTCAATTTTTTTCTCCAAATGCAGTCGAACTGCCCAATCAAGAACAGTTTGTCACAGAGTAAATAACTAACGTTAAGCCTATTACACAGTAGAACCAAGGGGGCAACGTATGTGCAAATGTAACACTGATGCACGTAGCGTCTAGTTATCCAGCATGCAATGCGCATGAGCCCAATTATACTGTCGTCTGTGGCGGGCCCCGCTCTACCATATTTTTCCACATTATCTCACAAACGGCACGATTTTAGAGTGGAAAATATTTTATGAATATTAAGAGTGTGTTTTATTTTGTCTACAGCTTTTGTCTGAAACAATTCTCATTCTACGAAGAATTCAGCGAGATATGATAATAAATGTACACAGGTCCTCACATAAAGTACCCGTTATTCTTCTCAGAATTTGATGAAACTTTAATTTTCTGGACAGATTTTCGAAATATATTTAAGTATCAAATTTCATAAGGATTCGTTGAGTAGGAGCCGAGTTGTTCCCTGCGGAAAGACAAGAAGATAGACAAACATCACATGCCTAATATTTGCTTTAGGCAATTTTTGCGAACGCGCCTAAAGAGTGTAGGTGCTGAATACCTAAACTCCAATTCATGTCTCCATCACGTGACACGCACATCACAGTTTGGTGTACACTGGTGCCATATGCCACCACATATTCTCATTACACTGTTTCGGATGTTGATCAATAGCCTCATGCATTTACAACATCGATTAAACAGTATTAGACTAATTTTTTCTGTTATAGAAACGGAAGAAAAATCGGAGTGTTGGATGAACTTGAGACGACCAAAGAGGCGGCGGGCTTCGAAGGAAAGAAGGTAAGTTATTGACAGGTTGTTTGGTGTAGTGCAGATGTACGACCCCCGTCTGAGGAACATAAAACTTCTGGTTTTTGGTTGGGCTTCCGACAAGAACACGTCTGTTTTTACTTGCGATTATGCGCACTTACCATGTAACATTTTCTGAAGCTACTGGACTTTCTCCAGCCCTCCTTTTGTCCCATCAATGCTTTAGTCTCTCTTTTAAAAGTGGTCAATCAATATGTCAATTAAGTAGCATTGCCAGATGAACGTCTTATGTGGTTCTGGAAGAATGGTTCAAAGAACAACTGCTTTGGTTATGCAAGACAATTTGCCTTCTGTTTGGTCATGTGCTGCAGGCTCAGAGTACACTGTGTTAGTACTTAATTCAGTTCAATAGATAAGTGTGTAATTAATTCTGTACACGGAACTGTTGATAGCAGCTAAGGTAATCAAGAAAGGCTCTACGTGTAGAAAGCCAACAGAAAAAGTCTGGCACGAAACCACCCACCAGATCCCATCTACCGTCTGGTCAATAATGTTTACATCTTCTCCCTAAATTTTAAACTGAGACATCCGCAGGTGTGTTGAATATAAGCTAAAATAAAATAAAAAACATATTTAACACAGACACAACTTTGTATTTTATTAAATTATAATCTAATATAATTTTATCCTCTCACCTAGCTCCATGAAGAGGACATTTCCTAATCCAGTTCAAGAACAAAATTTTGTAAGCAATTCTAATTTTACCAACGTGTGCTGCATGATTACCCGAACTGCATTTTGTCATCCTAAGAGCATAACGTGAATAAGAAACTGTACAAATCATAACGCTCCTCAATGTGCCGGTGATTCTCTGTGCTCTATTGTTACTTCGTCGCTGGTTCGATCCCAGCTGGTGTCATTGGAATTTTTCATTTACATAAAATCCTTCCGATCGCACTATGGCCCTGGGGTCGACTCAGCCTCTAACAGAAATGAGTGCCAGGAGCATTTCCTGGGGGTAAAGGCGGCCGGTATGTAAGGCTGACAACCTTACCATCCTGAGCCGTTATCGTGAAATCTGGAAACCTTAGCTTCCTGGAACCCTCTGGGCCACTCCAGGCCTGTAACGGGACTGTTTTACCTTACAATTGAACACAGTAACTGTCTAGCTACACAGCTCATAAACTGCGTTTTCGCTAACACAACAGCAGACATTTTGAGCTCTACTACAGTCCTTACAGTCAAACAACATAACTATGTTCCAGAACAGTAAGTATTTGTTGCAACCACTGATGTTTCGTATTTGAGTCATTCGACTTTAATCCCGTCCAAGAGTAACAGCAATTTGTAATTTTCGAAGTCTCTCAAGACAATTTCCCATTTAACTAGGTAAATTACCGATTGTGTGCCAGGTGCCCGTTTTATGTCACATGATCGATTACGAACGGACTCCTTTACAACTCAATCAATATCATACAGTCGATATAGTAACTATACTACAGGCCAGACGACAGAAGAATCTTGGTTCGATTCCCTCCATTGGCAAGACTTTCTCCTTTCCAATGCTTTCAGACCGAATCTGAACCCCCACCCAGGCTCCTATTCAATGCGTATCGGAGGCCCTTCTCTGAGGCAAGGAGGCCGGAGTGTAAAGTTGGCCACTCACCTTGATCTAGTAGCAAGGTTAAGAATGTGTGAAGCTGTACCTCCCATCTCCGCGATGGTACTTCATTAAATACAAGGACCAGACTTACCTTGAACATGATTAACATCGGAACCATTAATTATGCCAACGAAAGGCGTACTCTAAACTCCTCTGTTCAATACTGGGTGTCCTACATTTCTACCTCCTGGTGCATATGTTACACAGAGCTCCTTTGAGAATGCGAATTTGTTGCATTCGTAAGACACTCTCTTTCCATCGAAATCGTGGTTATATTTCAAAATTTCATCTCTCAAATTAGGGAGTCCCTATTCTTATGTAACTGTGACGTTATAAAACTTAATTTTACAATTACATGCATTATCACGTCGGGCTCAGTGTATTGCCGTTTCTCAGTTTAGACGTACGCAGCTCGAGTGTTGGCTCAAATTTTCCTCAATAACGCCAAGAAAGCGATTCGCGTCTGTAACTGACATTATCACGTAATGTCTCAAAAGGCAGTTCACTACCTCAACAACAACACGCACTAACTTCATCGCGTAAACGGAGGACTTTATAATACAGCAATTCTTACTTCACAAAGTACAAGACGAAGTTAAACACAAGTCTATTACATGTCAAAGACTAATTAAAATACGCTTATATATATATATATATATATATATATATATATATATATATACACATACACACACACACACATTATATTTCCACAGTCGACAGTTTATTGTTACTTTATCTATGAACTACAGAACACCTGTAGCTGTAAGTGGCCAAAAATAAGAATGTAGGAGAAAAATTAGGGGAAAACAGTTGATCCAGGCGACGCACTTAAGTAGGTCTAACAAATTTCTTGGAACAGCCTTATATCAATCTTGCATTTAATGCCTCATTTAGGAAAAGGGGGTCCATTCTGAGCTGCAGCACAGTGGCTCAAGACTTTTCTAGAATGACCCGTAAGCTGTAGGCTGACGGCGCTATTTATCACGGTCAATTAGCGGCGACAGTAGTGAAGTGCTTGTAGCAGTTCTTCCTCTCTGTCCATTTAGTTGAACACACCGCCCGCTTACTTCGCTCCCAAGCCGTATCGCTTACATCAATCTCCCTCCTCTGCAGACCACTGCATCTCCCCCTACTACTGTTCTCAACGCATTACACATATTTGCATTAGTTTTGGAGGCGGTATTAGATAGCATTACTCGACACAGTACTTGCGAACGAGACGGACAACGAGAGTTACATTCCCGGGTAAGGGCATCAACATTTCCTGGACTATCATACACAGCTGGTTCCGGTTTACCCCTCTACTTCTATTGGGTATCACGAGCTGATTCTGTGAGGGTAAACAGCTTGAGGTTTGAAGATGACTACCCTCACCTCTATCTAGTGCTGACAATTCAGAATAAGCGGAGAATTACTTCCATTTCACTTGCACCGTTATGGCATAGTGCTCAGGCATATACATGCCATGAAAGTGCAATACGAACTATGTGCATGTAGCACGCAAGCACTAAGGTACCAACTTTCGGGAGACATTAAATTCGAATCAGTACCTGCAGACCGGCTATTATTCTGTGTGAGATTTTCAGTGCTTTCCCTCATTCAATCCTACTGAATGTTCAGGTAAAGGTAAAGTTTACCCTAGAACAGGTCACGAAAGCCCAGAGGGGTGTAGATGTATAGCTCTACTCTTCCTTCAACCTCGACGCTAAATAGGGGTGGGTGGTCATCGCCACGCACCGGCCGTTTTACCACTGGGAAAGAACCGGCACCCATTGTATAGGAGGCTGGGGGAGCCCCAGGGCTGGTCTGAACGGGTGCAGAAAATCTCGCCCCCCCCCCCCGGAATTCGATTCCCGGACCGCCCAGCGAGTCAATACACTCACTACGCTATCGCGGCCGCGAATGTTCAGGTGTGTTAATAGTATGCACATCTGTGCATTAATCAGCAATTTAATATATAACGCCAACATATGCACAAATATTAAAATATACAGTCACATACAATCCACAAATACTACGACATGTTAAGATCTTCTTGAGATGATTTTCGACGAGTTTACATCAAACAAGCATACATATAGGCGCTTTATACATGCCTGTTTGATGTAAACTCCCCGAGGATGATCTGAAGAAGATCGAAACATGTCCCATTATTAGTGGATTTTATGTGATGGCGTACATTTTAATGTTTGTGTATGTGTTCTTATTATACATTAAATGTTTCAGGTATGCGTTTGAACTACGACGCCTTCGTCACATATACGTAAGCCTACGTCACAATTAAACGACATCCTACGATTTGCCATGTGTTATTTCACAAAATTATCAATTGATGTACCGTGCAGATATAAATTTCAGAAACCTAAGTCGAACAAACAAGTCGTCGCATCCTGAATTTGCATACTAACTGTTAGGGGATCAATAACCAACCCTCTGAATCTGAGGAAAGAAATACAGCACAGGTTTAAAACATCGTGTGTGCGTGTGTGTGTGTGTGTGTGTCATCAACGTATCTGAAGAGCTGTGACTCATCTCACGTTCACACATCACTTGCAGCAACTTATTTTCCTGGACTTAACCGACTTGTACAATAAAATATGTACATAAATCTTTACACTGGTACATGACATTCCAATATCACAAACAAATACCACTGTGTTATTCTGACCTTCAAAGCTTTTATTCATAAATCAGTTTCGACAGTATTATTCGAAGTTTGAGCACGTGACTTGCTTTAAATGCATTTTGACTTCGTAATTTCTACCTCCCATAATACGTCTCTATTGCGTGAATATGCACGCGCATTCTAGTTGGGAATAGGAGGAGAGAGTTGGAATAAAATATTCACACTGTTCATGGTATCGGAATGTAGCAATTACACAGCAATTATTCCATAAATCTGAGCGTCTGTAAGAGTAATGGCAAATGTGACTGTTACTGAGTGCTTTAAATGGTGGCAATCCAACAGGCAATCTTGTAACTTGTAACTTGCCGGAAGGAGTATTGCAATGAACAGCGGGAGAGTTATGGTGCTGGAGGAATTTTAGGTTAAATTGTTTTCGCAATAATCCATATTCATTCTAAACTGTATCGTTGTAAAATAATTGAGACAAAAAATATTGACCCACATTTCCGAAGAACGGTATATTACACTAACTACAACAGAAACTAAATACAGCATGTTATCAGAGCCCCAGACTTCTAGCACGTGACTATGTTATTGCATCCAGATTTTAAATTACTGAAATAATTAAAAAAAAACACTGACAGTGTACTTTAAAAGTGATCTTCCATGTTTCACGCGATGCACAGTTTGAGATTTATCAGTATCTTAGTACGAGACTTGCGATCGATCATATGCGATATCTCGTAAAAGTAACTAGACTGTAATAGGAGATGGGGGACTCATAACGCCCTCAACTGTTACGTTTAGGACTTTAAGGTTTTCTTTGGCCTCCACTCGTACCTCACAGAGAACACAGCCGTCTCAATTATAACGACCAATAATGCCGAAATAGTTACTATGAATATTGCTGCATGTAACCAAAATGTTTTATTTGTCCTATTAAAAGAGGAAATGTGTCGAAAAATTGTGGTAACCACCCCAAAATATGAAATTTCAGAAAAACACGTCCTGTGGAAGTTTCGCAGTTCCATACAGATGGGTGGACAGAGTGAGACTGACAGTCGCTTTCAGCAACAGCTTGGTGAAAGAACCTAAGGAAGGTACAATCCATTTCACATACAAACGCAGCAACTCATATTCCAGTCACTTCAATCCACGCCGCACAAGCGAAAAAAGAGTAGTAGTATTTTTTTTGCTACTCTACATTCGCAACGATTGTTATCATACGAAAGAAATGGCGGCTCATCCAAAACGCTTCATTATCAAACTTGCCAACATGGTCACGCGCGCCGCAGGTTTACTTCCCTTGTCTAAAATATGCATTGGCTTCTTATACCTAGGGGAAGCGTCATCCGACATTGCCAGACAATTTTTTGCAAGTCTTCTTTAGTCGACTTAAGAGATGTGCCTACCTTTCTGTTTCTAATCATGAACGTTCCGCTTGCTCTCAAGTACACGACACAAATTAAAGTGTTTATAAAAAAATTGACAAATGTAAGCCTCCTATTTGCTGCTTCGCCAAGTATTCTTCTGTCAAATCCATTCATTTCCAGCAAGCGGAGTCACCCGCGAGTTTAGTTAGAAGACGATGAAGAAAGAAATCTGGCAACATGTCCTTGAGGTCATCAGGGTCGTTGGCTTCTTAAACTTCTCCCTCCCTTACTATCTTCTAACTTAAAGCCCTCCCTAGTATAAAAATTCCTTCAGGAAGAAGGACAAAGCTCCCCTTTCCTCCGCACGAAGTTGGTCCAGCACAGCATCCTTCCTTCTTCTGCAACATTTACTTATCACACGAAGCCCCATTCTTCTAATGTCGAATTTTATATGGTTTAAATCTCGGTTAAGTACGTCCGTTAATAACTTTGGTTATTCTAGGGTATTACATCCTTGACTTAACATGCACTTTTGATGACACATTCTCAGGCGACATAAAACGAAACCTCGTTGGCTGTATGGGAAATAGCATTAGAGGTAAGGAGTTATATGGTATTTTTTTCTAAAAGCGAACATATGTTCTATATGGATACAATGTGATCGAAGACTAAAAACTAAATACAATGGACAGGTTAGCTAGTGACTTTACCTCATTTGGAATAGACACATACTCACACGTGCTTCCCATGTATTTTAATATTCTATGGATTACTGAAATATCTCGGGAAAGCCGTCTTTTGGGGAAGTTACTTTAGACTTGAAGATAGCCAGTCACTGCTTGCTTAACTACTTACGTTGAGGGCGCCGTAATTAATTACATATTGATCAGAATTAAGAGAAAGGTGGAAAATGTAAGAAACGAAGAAGTAAAGAATTGAGGATAAATTAAATCAATAAAAAGGGATTTAATTAGGAATAAGAAGATAATTAATGTAAAGAATAAAGGAGACTTGAAGAAGAACACAGACCATAACAGAGTAAGAGAATTACAATATTATTTAGCAGTGCAAATGAACTGCAGCTACCGCTATCTTAGATGTTAAAACGAACTTCGTCAATTCAACAGATAATATCAATATCTGGTGAGTTTATTGGTAGATGAGTTACACCACACGGGGCAGTGAACTTTTCTAAGAGTAACTGTTAAATAATCTCTAAGTTTATCTTTTTTTAATTTCCATCATATTTTACATTTTAAACAAAGGCCCTCGTTTTTAAGGGCTCCCTCCAAGCACTTAACCGCAACTCTTCAAACAGCCTCTGTATCTACTGAAACTGAGAACTTCTCAGTAAGCACAAAAATTCTACTGCGTCATTTTTTGCAATCAAGACGCCATAATACTGACGACGCCATTTCCTACATTTGAGTCCTGCTACAGAAATGTAAGATCGGCAGTTCTCGATTAAATTTGCCCCGGACGAAAGTGTTTCGCTTTAAAATTCATACATTTTTGTGACCATACGATGAACGTTTCCGGGACTCTGAATAATGTTTTCGCTTTCAACTGGAGGGATCTTCAGAGGTCAGTCTCTTGGGTATCTTATTTAATTATTATGCGACAAACTGCTCCGTTCTAGGTTGATGCGCTGTACACAGGGATCGTCAGAAACGCAACTCCTACTTTCAACAGGTAATTGTTGTGTGAATGTGTTGAAGTAATATTGCAATGCCTATCTGCATAAAACAGACACCTTATGTGAGCATTTTGTGGAATGAGAACTGATTGAGCGAAAAGCAGAGAAAAGTCATAACGCTATTAGATTTCCGAGGAGACTTCAATGAGTCAATAAGACAGGAGCATTGCAGTGCTAGGAAGACAAAGCTAAAGTCTTCACTGTGCTGGCCAGCTTAGACCAGATAACATATGTGAGAAATTTATGGAATGAGAACTGATAAAGCGAAGAAAATAGAGAAAACTCGTAAAGCTAATAGATTTCCGAGGAGACTTCAATGAGCGAATAAGTCAGGAGCATTGCAGTACTAAGTAATTTACTAGAAAGACAAAGCTGAAGTATTCCCCGTGCTGGCCAGCTTAGGCCAGACAGCGTAATGTGAGCAGTTTAGGGAATGAGAACTGATTAAGCGCAAAAACAGAGAAAAGTCATAACGCTATTAGATTTCCGAGGAGACTTCAATGAGTGAATAAGACAGGAGCACTGCAGTGCTAGGAAGACAAAGCTAACATCTTCCCTGTGCTGGCCAGCTTAGACCAGATAACATACGTGAAAAATTTATGGAATGAACTGATAAAACGGAAAAAAACAGATTTCCGAGGAGACTTCAATGAGTGAATAAGACAGGACACTGCAGTGCTAGGAAGACAAAGCTAAACATCTTCCCTGTGCTGGCCAGCTTAGACCAGATAACATACGTGAAAAATTTATGGAATGAACTGATAAAGCGAAAAAAAGACAGATTTCCGAGGAGACTTCAATGAGTGAATAAGACAGGAGCACTGCAGTGCTAGGAAGACAAAGCTAACATCTTCCCTGTGCTGGCCAGCTTAGACCAGATAACATATGTGAAAAATTTATGGAATGAACTGATAAAGCGAAACAAAAACAGATTTCCGAGGAGACTTCAATGAGTGAATAAGACAGGAGCACTGCAGTACTAGGAAGGCAAAGCTAACATCTTCCCTGTGCTGGCCAGCTTAGACCAGACAGCGTAATATGAGCAAGTTATGGAATGAGAACTGATTGAGCGGAAAAAAAACACGGAAAAGTCATAACGCAACTAGATTTCCGAGGAAACTTCAAAGAGCGAATAAGACAAGAGCATTGCAGTGCTAAGTAATTTACTAGGAAGACAATGCTAAGTCTTCCCTGCGCTGGCCAGCTTCAGCTGCACATTCCTGCTGTAATATCCCCCGAGAAAAATCCGCCGGTACCCACTGACTGGCCCCAGAGCACATTTGGACGCTTAGGAGAAGAGATAAGCTTCTTTCTCCCGCTGGAAATCTAATTCCATACCTTCCGACACATAACGCACACACCCTACCAATTACGATATCATGAATTGGCAAACGTCAAAGGAAATGTGCATTGTTATCAGTTGTAAGATTTCTTTCAAATACTTGCAGCACATAGAGAAACCTAAATGTCCAACCCGAAATATTCATATTATAAACAACAAACCAGGTACTAACTTTATTACAGAACTGCAATAAATTTTAGATTAAGGAATTCTGAAAAGTGATACAATATATTATAATACATGGGTACCAATGCTGAGTACGAGCCTGCTGCTTCCATCTTCATGATAACACTTTTTTTCACCTGAAATGTTGTTACTAACTATACAATTAAACCCAATCACATACATGAACCCTTTAATCTACACAGATTCCTCACCACCGCAAAAACCTCAAATTTCATTTTAAAAAAGTTGGTGGCGTATTTAATTTTGGTATTTAACAGTTCAATACAGCTTTTCATTCGATTCGCAGGTACGATTTAATCGATATTCTAAAAGATTCTAAAGAACACTCATTATGTGCTAGTTATTTCATGACATTAAATTTAGATTTCACTAACATTTGCAATTTTGGATGAGACACTTTTTTATATATAAATATTTAATGAAATAAAAGTGGAAGAAATCCTGATTGTGTGCAGTACGACAGCTGTAACATGATAATTTTGCAGCAATATATTCAGATTACACAAAAGCAAATAAGACATTCAAAATAAAAGCTGTCTCTGTTCACACTACGAACGGATATTTGAGAACTGACGTATTATAAATTCACTCAATTTTAACTTGGGCACGAAACTGTAGTAAGCATTCAGCCGCATGCCCCAAGCCGCTTTGCTCCCTGATAAGAAGCGGCTGGTGCCCACATACTGGGAAGACGAATAGACCCCATAGCACAACAGGACGGTTTGAAAAAGAGGGGAAAAATCCTGTGCCCCAGCGGGAAGAGTCGAACCAGTAAATTGTACACTACACTTACTGAGCTATTCGGCACAATGAGAAGTTACAATTATGAATACACTGCTTATTGATTTAGTCATGTCATATTGTCGACTAATAGACAAACCACTGATATTCAACAAGTTCCGGTAATTTTTTGGGGGGGGAATGGACTGGGGAGAAATCTGCAAGGAGATGTGAAGTGTTTCTTATATATACATAAAACTACTGACATCTCATGCCGAAATAATAGCTTTGAGAAACCTGTATCTCTACAGCACCAAATATTCTATTGAAATGGTGACTCTAAACAGGAAATGCGTAAATTAACGACCGACCGAAAAGTACTGGAAAATGAATAGCTCACGTTTTTATGGTACAAAGGACACCCAACTTGCATAATTAGTTACCTAACAACATACTCTATTCTGATTTCATTACTTTTGCTTGAAAACACAATTTTATCATTAAAGTCAGACACTGGACAATCACTGTGTGCAATAAATGGAAACTCACTTTCGGGACTAGGACTCGAACCCACAATTCGTGTTTAAGCAACACGAGCTCGCGTCTACGTTACAGCAGAGCAGCCACCGTGACAAACACGAAATATATTGTAGTAAATTGTATTAATGGGAAGAGTAGAACAATAATAATTAACTGCAGAATTCAGCATCAGCTGAAAATTAATCAGATACAAAAACTTCACAGTGTTTGCGATTATTGAATGAAATGAAAATCCTACTGTTTTCGTGGTGGAGGGGTGTTCATATGAGTGGAAATTTACCCGTCAAGAGTCGTTCAGTCCAACGTCTCACCTTGTAATTTACAGTAACATCAAACAATATAACTTCTTTACATTTTCTATTCAGGTTCATTAGGGAAGATGCAAAGAACGTTCATTGAAACTGCTGTGTGGGAGGAGTCGAGTAACACCCACAGCAAGCTGAGATAATTTCTTGTACTGAAATTTCAGAGGACAAGTGGGTGCCACAGCCGAAGACCAGAATATTCTCTTGTGATATCCTTAATTAGAGAGTGGGTGCCACTAACTTACTGGGGTCGGTGTAACAACTGCTGTTGTGTTCAGTAGCAGAACAAACAGCAGCTCGTACCTTGCCCAAATGTTATGACTTTGTAACAAATTACAAGCCAGTATACAGTAAATTATTCGTAGTTACTTCTTTTAATTAACAGTTACAACGAAGACAGCTTACACGGATAGGCAACTTGAAAACGTACTGGAGGAAACTAAACAGTACGTGAAGGCTCAAACTGCATTTATCTCACTCAGATATGACTGTTGTAAGGAAATTAACCTTCAAGTTTTGTAAAAGGCGGATAATTTCGTGACTAAGACACTCTTGTCATTGCCCCATGATGTCAGTCAATTAATACAAGTAATATATTAGTAGTGGGAGGTCTTATATAAGATTCTCATTGAGTCTGGTATCCCTAGGAAAATTGTAAGGTCAATAAAGATGAGTCTGACTGAAACATATTGCAAAGTCCGGGTTGGCAAGAATGTGTCTGACAGGCTCCCTATTACGAATGGCTTGAAACAAGGAGACGCTCTATCACCACTGCTTTTCAACTTTGCTTTAGAGTACGCCCTTAGGAGGTTTCAGGTAAACCAAGATGGCATGACTAAATGGTACACATCAGCTTCTGGATTATGCCAATGATGCTAATATACTGGAAGGAAGTTTACATATTCTAAAGGAAAACGCAGAAGCTTTAGTAGCTGCTACTAGGGAGATTGGAATGGAAGTAAGTGCAGATAAAACTAAGTACAAGATCATGTCTCGAGATCAGAATGCAGGACGAATTCACAGTTTGAGGATTGATAATAGTACTTTCGAGAGGCTGGAAGAATTTAAATATTTGGGAACAACTTTAACAAATCAAAATTCTATTCCGGAAGAAATTAAGAGCAGATTGAAGTCAGGAAATGCTTGCTATTATTCGGTGGGGAATCTTTTGTCTTCTAGGTTGGTATCCAAAAATTTAAAGATTATGATATATAGAACTATAATTTTGCCGGTTGTTTTGTATGGGTGTGAAACTTGGTCGCTGACATTGAGGGAGCAAAGGAAGCTGAAGATGTTTGAGAATATGGTGTTGAGGAGAATATCTGGACCTAGGAGGGACGGATAACGGCGGAATGGAGGAGATTGCATAATGAAGAACTAAAGGATCTGTACTCCTCACCCAATATTGTGCGGGTGATAAAATCGAGATGAATGAGATGGGCTGGGCATGTGGCGCGTATGGGTGAGGAGAGGGTAGGTGTATAGGGTCTTGGTGGGGAAACCGGAGGGAAAGAGACCACTGGGGAGGCCTAGGCGTAGATGGGTGGATAATAATCGGATGGATCTCCAGGATGTGGGATGTGGGTATATGGACTGGATTTGGCTGGCCCAGGATAGAGACAGTTGGCGGACCCTTGTGAGTGCGGTAATGAACCTTCGGGTTCCGTGAAATGCTGGGAATTTGACTAGCTGCAAACCAGTTAGCTTCTCAAGGACTCTGCACCATGGAGTACGTTAGTAAGTAATATATTAATAGTGGCAGTACAATACAGGCGTTGCGTATGGAGGTTGTGGTTACGCAAGTGCTGTCGGACGCGTTGCTTATCCACACTTAAGCTAATTATACTATTTATCAAACACAAGTTTACACAGCGCTACACCACGTGATGGATTGGGTTTGATGAAGCTGGTAGCCATCTTAGTATATTTCATGTAGGCTTAATACTATCTCATATAATAACCACGTGAACTTCGTAAGAGTTCTGTTAAGCGCGTTCTTACTTTGGGGTTGTTTACCTTTTGTACATATTGTACTTTAAGATGTCTTCTGTTTATTGTTGTTAGTTGTCTTGTGTGTATTGTAGTTGTCTTGTGTGTATTGTAGTTGTCTTGTGTGTATTGTCGTCATCTTATGTGTATTTGTTGTACTGCGTGTGTATTGCTGTTTTTAATTTAGATGCCGGACTGCTGGCTAGAAGTCAGTATTCGGAAGGTCCTGCGACCGGCCACCTAGACACAGGTTTTTCTTGGTTTCCCTGTGTCTATAAACAAATGCTGAGATGGTTCCCAAAATTCCAAGTTGCCACTACATGCTTCTCGTGTAGCCCTCCCGACTTAAATTTATTAGTAACTAATTTCATATTTTGTATACATGTAAAATAACCACTGCCACCTGGTGACAATTGCAGTTAATATTATTATTACTATTATTATTAAAAGTACCTAAAAGCGACTATTAGCTTCGTCGAATTTGTCTGTCCGTCCGTCCGTATGGAACAACTCGGCTTCCACTGCAAGAATTTTCATGACATTTGATACTTTATTTTTCTAAACTTTTTTCGAGAAAATTCAAGTTTCATTAAAATATTACAAGAATAATAAGTACATTACATGAAGATATGTGTACGTTTTTAATATCTAGCTGATTTCGGGACCTATCGCTTTTCTGTTCCCAAAAGACAACTCTTCTCAGTCACCGGTATTCACAGCCACCTGTGGTACAGCATTTATAGAACAAAAACCCGTTATTGAAATCAGTTTTATGAACTTATTATCCTTCTACGTACACAAATATAGTTGTAAATGTACGTATTTATTAAAAACACTGAACGTTAAAGAAGAAGAAATATTGCTTAAATCTCTCAAAACATACAATTTCTCGAACCGCCTTGAGAGAAACTTCACCGGTTCCGATGTACCAAAAAGTGAAGAAAAAAACCCCACAGACAAAACAAGAAGAGAATAAAGAATGAATTAAGGAGATGGCGATAAGTGGAACTGTCCACGCAAATACCTTCACATGCCTTTTAACAAGACTGACGTATGGTGACCCGACAGCTTATTGTATAAGTTAAGCAAAAAAAAAGAATGTATATAAACAATGACGAAGAAACTACAGCCTAAATAATTCAGGAACGTTAATCGGATGAACACTCTAATCGGTATGAAGTTAGAAAAATGTATACAAAATTCATCCGTCCTAGATGCCAAGCAGCGATAGTACTATGTGAAGGACGATCTGAAAGAACGCTGTTAACTGACTGCCCGACGTATGATTACAAACACTACACTCGCAGCACAGCGAATACGTTATGCTACGCAACACCACACAGGGCTGTGTAAAACAATGTTGCGTGCTGTGAAACAAAATCCTAAGGATAAACAGTAAAAATATGTGACGGCCGTGTAACAGTGTGGAAGATCACTCCACCAACTCTGTAACGTGAACGGTGATGAAGCCAAATCATAGATCAGGGGGTTATATTTCTTCTTTCACTTCCTAATTTCCTTGAAATAGGCCACAAACTATCACTATGACAGCAGCGAGCAGTACTAAAGGAATTCAAGAACAGATAATGTCGCCCATAATACAGTTCGTCACGGACAAACAAAACCACCCGACGTCACACACTGATTTCAATGAATAACTGGTCACCGTACGTTTCAAAATTCACGTTCTTGCAGACTTACTGTAGTAAGTGCAATTGAAAAAAAAATTATCAAATATCTCTAAACAGTTAACACACTTCTTTAAGAATTATACTATATTTGTCCAACAAATGCACAATATCAGTATCTGTTTCTAAAACCATTCCTACACCTTTCTATGTTTATACGTCATTCTCAGGGAGTCTCTTATTATGTAAGCTGAAGTTACAAAATTAATAAAACGAAAACTGTATTTCAAATGATTCTTGTATAAAAGCTGTCATTTATCTAATTTTGTAAATTTAGCGTACATAACAAGAGACTCCCTAAGAATGACGTATAAACATCGCAACATGTAGGATTGCTTTAAGAAACAGATATTGTTAATATATATATATATATATATATATATATATATAGTGCTTTCGTTTGACAAATACAGTAAGATTCTACAAACTTCAAGGCACATACATCAACATTCAAGAATTTCATAGGTACAAACAAAATCGTAACAACATCCGTTAAACTGTTCTTCATGTAACTATCAGAAGATCTTTATACTCGTTAAAGATTAATCTCGTATAACCACGGGCATTACTAGTCTGCACAAAAAAGGACAGAACTACTGAAACAGGACGAAATTAAAGGTCGTGTTCATAAGTGCACAGAATTTAAATCCCTATAATAGACAGATTTACTTTAGTCCAAACCCTACACATTTTATGAGTTTAACATCTGCTGACAATGCGAAGACATGGTCGGAGATGCGAAAATAATATTAAAATGAATCTTACAAAGAAATTAGACGGGGTAGGGAATGTGGACCTCAATCATTTTGTTCAAGACAGGGCCAAGTTGTGAGTCCTTGTGAACAATGCAATGAAATTTCGGGGCTTATAAATTGGGGGAGGGAGTGGGAATTTCTACTCTAACATACGAACTATCAGTTTCTCAAGTATCCTCACTGCAACGTGTTTCTTTCCTTATGCCATATTAACACAAAAATATGTGAGACAGAGTTAAGACAAATTATTAAACTTTTGGAGCCGGAATTATTCTTTTTTAATTTCAGCACACTCTGTATATAAAATGTGAATAACACATGAACAACATATGTTAGAATTATGAAACAAACTGGATTTTGAAGAGAAAAAAAACGGAGAGTATATACCATGTTTAAAATATTCAGTACCTATATTTGTTGAATAAATATATAAAATGCAACTTTAGAGGT
>Ga0136643_10002371_pt1 | contig 24345 bp, 15 predicted proteins | sample TergutLab28metaG_FD_96883 | JGI IMG/M metagenome (GOLD analysis project Ga0136643, IMG submission 96883) | Labiotermes labralis P1 segment gut microbial communities from Petit-Saut dam, French Guiana - Lab288 P1 (version 3) (version 3) | ecosystem: Host-associated > Arthropoda: Insects >... | reverse complement strand
TTTGCAGCTAGTCAAGAAATTCCCCGCATTTCACGGAACCCGAAGGTTCATTACCGCACTCACAAGCGTCCGCCACCTGTCTCTATCCTGGGCCAGTCCAATCCAGTCCATATACCCACATCCTGCCTCCTGGAGATCCATCCTAATATTATCCACCCATCTACGCCTAGGTCTCCCCAGTGGTCTCCTTCCCTCCGGTTTCCCCAGCAAGACCCTATACACTCCCTCTCCTCACCCATACGCACCACATGCCCAGCCCATCTCATTCTTCTCGATTTTATCACCCACACCACTAGATGCACTAATTTCTCAAATTTATTTTTAGAATAAAACTCTACATGTTTCGGACAGTTCCTCTGTCCATCATCAGGAGTTTTTCACTGTACACGCAGCAATGGTATACGTCATACAGGTTTGCTGACAGCTTGCAAGCTGTCAGCAAACATCTATGACTTATACCATTGCAATGCCTACAGTGAAAAACTCCTGATGATGGACAGAGGAACTGTCCGAAACATGTGGGGTTTTATTCTAAAAATAAATGTGAGAAATTAGCGCATCTAGTTGGTTTTATTATAAGAGTTTATCACAATACACGGTCACCTGAACATCAAATTCATATCGCGATATGTTCAATTGTGCATTCTTTAAAAAACTTGGAATTGTATTAAAGTTGTTTCTTGGCCATGATGTGCTTACGTACCATGACGATGTGAGGTTTACTTGCACCCAGGTCCAAAACTTTGGTGGGCGGGTGTGCAGATTGCGTAGACAGATATTGTCTTCAGCAGCCAACATGTACCTTTAAAAAATGGCAAATTATTTTAAATTAATATATTCAATACTTAATCGCCTTCATTAGCAAAGTTTATGTAACATAATCATTGTGAAACCTAGATTCAATCGCAAAGGGTGTCATGTGGGATTTGTGAAGGATAAAGTAACACCGGCACAGGTTTTGCTCCAAGTATTTCGGCTTTATCACGTCAGTTGTCATTGTACAGTTCCTTAGTGATTGTATGTATCTTCCATCGCCCTTAATATTGACAGCTCTGATAAAAAAAATTCCACAAAAACGAACACATTAACATTTCCACTTGTCTGTGACTCGTGTGAAATTTAAGAGGGGGGGGGGGAAATTGTGGTTGTTTCAGTTACTAATAAGACACGTGTAAGCACGTGCAGTGCCGAACCATATACCAGATATACAAATACAGCCTGCAGAGCATTGGTTTAGGTTCTAAACTGAGGCAGCTGAATGTCAGAGAGATTCTATTGCAACCTTAGCCCTTTGAAGGCCGTATCTGATTTGCGTTAAATATATATATATATATATATATATATTAAGTTCGTACCACACAGAGAACACTTTACGGTCCCACCAGTAAGACCAGTGTGTGAGTGTTTTATAGGAGAGCAGTGGCTGCTAATTGTAACAATAATACGGAACACAGAAATGCAATATGCACGCAGATTTCATCTTCTTTGTCTTGGCCGTGTTAGTCATACAATAACCACTAAGCAGCCTCTTTGTCTTGGCCGTGTTATTCATACAATAACCACTAAGCAGCCCAAGTGTTAATCATGATTTTCCCCTACAGTGAGAAACCACAGAAACCAGCAGACGAAGTTATATTACTTGAATCATTACGTCTGATATTTTTGTCTTACGTTAAACGTATTTTCCTGCTACCGTAATTTAATATTCGGAGTTTGTTCTGTGTTCTTTCTTTTGAATTTTTAGTCACATGTGTCTTTCCCACAAATAAACGCTCAATAAACAAAGGATTATGTTTTACTCTACTTTCTAACAGATAAGAAATGGTGCATGAGTTGTGTGCAATGCCAAATCTTGCCTTACCACACTGCCATACTCTACTGTACTACCACTAAGTACGATACTGTACCAAAATCGATATCAACTTGGCTGCAGGAGAAGAAATCGGGAGGGGAAGGAAATGGCCGATTATAGAAGCATTACGTCCGTGCTGCTAGTCATATCTACAAACGTATTCTCCAGACCACAAATAAAAGAGTTGGGTGAACGTTTAAATTAAGTATCCAGAGGCTTATAGCTATGTGTGTTGAATTTACTAAACACATGTATTTGTTTTTAAATAATCCTTGGCCGTGCATTGAGCAATTAGCTGTGGTAACGAAACCAACACATGCACATAAATGTACGCAAGTATCTTATATTATGAACGTAATATGCGTGTTACATGTTTCGGCTATTCTTGTGGCCATTCTCAGAGAGGCGCATCACAAAGGCTGGATGTATCGAGATATAGTTTGTGAACTGATGTACAGGATGGCCACGAGAATAGCCCAAACATGTAGGACAGTACTGTGTTTATAATATAAGATGCTGTCATGCATTTATGTGTGTTTGTTGGTTTCATTTCCATATTTACTAGGATTCATATTTGACTTAAATTTCATAGTAAAAGATTTATTATTATTATTATTATCATCATCATCACCTTTATATGGGGTATTTATACTTAAAATCCTGAGACAAACTATATCCCTAGGGAATACAGTGTTGCATCTGTTTTGTTATTACTATTCATGGTGCTTATATCGTTTCAGTGTTGAATATATTGTATTTTTACAATAGTACTTTCATTATTATTATTATTATTATAGCTAAAGTGTTAGAGTTGTTAATTAATTATTATGGGTTTTACCATAGTAATTACGAATTCTGTCAGCAGTTTTTTCGAATAATGAAATGTTCGAATACTGTGGTTTATTCTAAGCACTGTGCAGCGTGTCGATGGATGCTGTTGGAGATGTCATAGTTCAGGTTTAGAAGTATCAAAATGTCGTGTAGGATCTTCGGCTCCCACCATTTTATTACAGGAATTTTGGTACTATAGTCTGTCAGGTCTTACATATGCCATTCCTGTGTGAATCCGTGTGATAATCTGATAAGCTTCAGGGTGTGATTTTTATGAATCGTGTCAGTATTCCCGGTATGAAATCCGCGCTCTTCTGGGTTATTACGCAGCATAGAGTGGTAGTTCCTTACTGGCATTTCGGGAAAACTCATCGTCCCCTTGTTTGAACTGCTTGACTCTTGAAGATGGTTGAAATTCTTGACCTTTGAAAATGGGACCCAAAGGTCGTCCCGAAACGTCGGTACGGAATTACCACTCTACGCTACGCTGCGTAAAATCACAGAAGAGCGCAGATCTCATCTACATCGCGGCGGAAGCCTAAAATCACACATGTATCATTCATGTATGTGTTTTTTTTCTGTTGTCGGCTAATATGTTGTCAGGTCTGTTGTGGTGTATTCCTTAACCAGCTATCAAGAGGGTTGTCAGATGGTTTAAAAAAATACCGGACACACTGCACAAATATCTGTTGACAAGTTCAAATTTCACCCTAAAACAGGCCATGAAAGTCAAGAGGGGGAGTAGAAATGTAGCTGTAATCTTTCTTTCACTTCGGCGCTAGATGTGGGTAGGTGGTCAGCTCTAGGCCCCAGCCGCTTTACCCCCAGGAAAGAGGCCCGGTACCTATTGTACTGAATGGTAGCAGAAAATAAATACCATACTGTGAAGGTATTTGAGGGGTTGGAGGTATAGCTCCACACGTTCTTAACCTCGACGTTAGATGAAAGCGACCGGTTGGCTCACCCCCGGGGAAAGGACCCCCTTTACTTACTTAAGAGGAGGTAGGTTGGCACCGAGAGCCTGTGATTAGGGGGAAAGAAGGACTCTTAATCCTGCCAGCAATTGAACCACGATTTGTTGGTCATTCAGGGTGTAGCCTAGTCACTATACCGACTGAGCTATCCCAGTTATATGTGCCTATATCTTATATTGTATACATGTAATCTTTTGATGTGTGGTTTTCTAAAGAAACATTGTTCATTGAAATTCATGGAAAGACAAGGCAGCACAGGACTTATGTTTGTCCCTTGGTGTATTTAATCACATTTTTCTATGTGTCTGTTATGTAGCGTCACATAGTAATTTTATAGGACCTGTGCTTGTTCTTTTGTGTAATTAATCACATTTGTCTATGCATCTGTTACGTAGCATCACATGACAATGATACGAAAGATTGGGAAGGAAACGGTCGTGATCACCCTCAAGGCCTAGCCCATCATTTTTACCTGGAGGATGTAGGAGAGCTGCGAAAACTTTGCTGTCATGCTTAGTAAAGAAACGTTTCTAGATTACGTTATGGCCAAAAATGTAGGTTGATATGAATAAAAACGCGTTTTTAAACATGTCACAAAGAAAATAAATCGCTGTATAAGTGTAAATCGTCGCTCTCCGAGAGGTGATTCTGGGGACCCACGCAAAGCTCAGGACTTCGGGTGTCCCTTGTTAATGAACTGGCTCATACCACATCATCCCAGCCACCACCAACCCTGAGCATGCTAGGTACACATGAATTTATTGCTAGCTGCATGCCAACGTGACAATGAAGTACGAAATTAAAATTTCTAAATTTCGAGAAAATAAATCACTTACCTACGACAGTTTCGTCCTTTATTTAAATTGCTCAATAAAAAATTCTATATATTTATTTGATGTATTGTTGTGATTGACATGAAGGTTATAGAACGAAATAATATATGTATTTATTTTAAGGTTCTTATAAACAGAGGCTCGAGATCCTAGAGCTACCGACGTCCCTCACGCCACTATAGCAACATTTCTGTTAACCATTTATTTAATCAGAATGTATTGTTAAAGCAGATACATACAAATAAATTGATTAACCAAGTTTTATAATGTAATTACTCAGTTAAAATTCGAAATAACTGGCTTCCAATAAATATAGTGCCCTGGAACAACTTTTTCAATTGTATTTAAACGTGCGTTTTCAGAAATGCACACGTTTTAAACGATTTTTCTTAAGCTTCCTTAGAAATGATCGTCTTGGAGGGGTACTGTTTTCATACTTTCCGCGCGCAAACAGGGAGAACCGGAAGCGAACTACTAATCCCGCTTTCAGCTTGTTGATTGATCTTTTGTTGCTTTGAGAATGGGAACAGGTATGATTTATGACACAGATTTTGTACTTATTTAACTGCACAAACAGCGTAATTGCTGCATATACCTAGTTAGAAATGCTTTCAGTGTACCTCGTGTAAGAACGCTGGCTGTAGCCTGCACATGATGTATTAGCATGTTAAATTCAGCGTGTGTTTCATGACGGCGATGGTGGTTAGGCCTATCGGGCATCAATCGGGTTGGCAGGCTAGGCAGAGCAGCCGTGCGCAAAAGCGCGGAGACTGTAGGGGTGACTAGTTTGTGCTGTATTCCTAAAATCAGGTGGGAATAACGACTTAACAATCTCTTAACATCATTCTGTTAGTGTGTGGTATACCGAAGCGTTGTTCTTGTTTACTTTTAGAGCAACTCGATGCAATTGATGTTCGTGAATATGGCCGCTTTTTTTTGTGCGCTTTGAAGTTTTCTTTGCAGCCATGATGGCTAAGTGAACCTACCGGGTCATAAGCTAGTAGGCGTCGTACTTGGAAGGTCGTGACGTGAGAGAAGGTCGGTGTGTTGCGATATCGGCGTATTTTTAAGTGGTGTAAATGAATAGTAGTGTTTGTTCCATTCATTGTCCGCATTTTTTAAGGTTGTGAACTGTATGTAGTTGTTTTTTCAAAATGTTTTACTTTTATTACTTTACGTATGTTTGATTACCGCGAGAGATGAATGGCAGGTAGCAGTGTGTGGTAGAAAAAGCCCATAGCTTTTACGGAATGCTGTAAAATAAACAGTTATCAAAGATTTGGATCGAATTATTTAATTTATAATTGTTTTACTCGGCTGTGTATACATTCAGGTATTTTAGCAATGTGCTTATTGATGTTCAAGACATCGCGTATGATTGTTTCAGTTCAAGAATTAGTATTGTTGACCTGTTTATATTACCTGGTGTAAAGTTGTCTGTAAATGATTTTGAAAATATTTTAGTGTGTGTCTGGACTGAACTTGAAATTACGAGTATGTGAATAGGTTATGTATAGAAATACCTTGGCAATATTAAGGCTGTTTTTAAACCTTCCAAGCAATCGAGTAATTTTAAGTGTCCATGTGAATTCTTTCCCATTAGTTGCCTCAGTTTTAGTTCCTGTTGCTTTTCACGAATTACGCTTGGTCCGTGATATAGGTGTACATAAATTACACGAAATGCCGTGTTTTTCTAAGAGGAACCGATGGACGCGATTTTAGGTTAAGAAATTATGATTGTACAGTTGTGTGTCATGGCTTGCTGGGAATAGATGGATGTGATTTTAGGTTAAGAAATTATAAATTTGCAGTTGTGTGCCGTAGCTTGTTCTAGATAATCTTGTAAAATTATTAAATTATTCTAAGCCGTGCAGTAAAAGAAGGTTTGTGAGTTTGCGGATTTACTGTGCATTGCATTATATTAAAATCATGGAAGGTTTCATTTTTGTGACTGGATGTGTGTACAGTTATGTTGCGAACTGCATTTATCATTTGTCTTTCCTGTGTTATGTTTTAATTTTCAAGTTTATATCTCTGTGTGTGTGTGACAGCAGTGATACTGAAATAACATGTAAGGAAACTTCACTGCTTGGAAGTTGGGAAGGTTTTGCTATGTATGTGTATAACCTTGAATAAGCTTTGTCATGCCCATTACTGTAACGTCGTTTCATCTGAATATTACAGGGGCTGAGCCAGAGAAAGAAGAAACACTTGGGGGAAGAATGTCAAGTAATAGAACTGTGCAGTAACAGAAATATTGACCAGGAAATAAGAGAGCTACCTGACACAACTGTACAACACAGTGGTGGATGCCTGTAGAAGCAAGATTGTTACATCAGGACCCAATGCTTTGGTGAAGCTTTTGTTGGCCCAGATGGGAGAGGTGTCGGATACTGAACAGCAGTATAGTCTGCGCTGGAATGATTTCCATGCCAGTATCCTCTCGTCCTTCCGGCATCTGCGTGATGAGGAGGACTTTGTGGATGTCACATTGGCATGTGATGGTTGTTCCTTCACTGCACACAAAGTGGTCCTCTCTGCCTGCAGTCCGTACTTCCGAAGACTTCTCAAGGCAAATCCTTGCCAGCATCCTATTGTGATTTTGCGTGATGTCAAAGAGAAGGACATGGAATCTCTCCTGCGCTTTATGTACAATGGTGAAGTGCATATTGGCCAGGAGCAGCTGTCTGACTTCCTGAAAACCGCACAGATGCTGCAGGTTCGAGGGCTTGCTGATGTCCCCACCAAAGACAACCAAAAAATTCCATCTGTGAGTATATTTTTTGTATTATAAATCTAAGGAAAGGTCTGTGTAATTTGATGATAAGCATTCAGTATGGAGTCACTTAAAGGGAAGATTTTTAATACACACAGAAGGTTTTGAGTGTTTTTTTTAGTGGAATTAGTAAGAAAACTGAACTGTCAAGTGCAGTGATGTGTTATTTCAAGTGCAGTTTATTTGAGAGTTTCCCAAGAAATTGATTGTGTTGAGTAACAGATCATGATATTCTGCTGAAACACATCACCTGACAAATGCTTATAATTAATAGTACATGATGACTGCCACCATCAGAATAAGCTACAAAGACTTAAAACTATCTAACCTATACCTTCTTCATCATCAAGAAACATTTGCGGGTGGAATATCAAATTTCTGTTCAGTATTTTAAGCTTGATTTGGCAAATAGGTATTTAAACTGAAACAGAAGTCTGATTCTGTTCTCCATAACTGCCAGATTCATCATCATGGTTGTGGATAGTGAAAATTGGTAAATTATACTGGGAATTTAGAGTTATATTTTTTCAGTTGAAATGTTATACTGTTAGCTTTGAAGTGTTGATATTTTGTTGTGTTTGTAGGTGAAGTGAACTCTGCATCATGCCCACATCATAAAATTCATTATTCTCGTAGCAAATTGAAAATGTTTTGTGTCCAAAAATGGGCCCTAAATGATTTGGAGGTTTTCTTTTACTAAACAAACAAGAGTATATTGAGTGGAAGAAAATATATCGGAGCTCAGTAAATCTAAAAATTTGATAACCATTTTATTCTCGAGACCCAAGTCTGTGATATTTTCTGTATTGTATAAGATACTCTGACATTAATTTTCATTTGCAGAGTAATTTGTGTTACTGCTTTACACTTGAAATGCAGTAAAGTGTTTAAAAACGTCATACATGCTTGTAGCTTATGAGGTTATGTTTCTGGTTAAGACATTGTTTGTTATTGACATTTATTGTTCTCAGTGAGGATGGAAGAGTTTAAATATTTGGGAACAACTTTAACACATAAAATTCTATTCCAGAAGAAATTAAGAGCAGATTGAGGTTAGGAAATGCTTGCTATCATTCGGTGCAGAATCTTTTGTCTTCTAGGTTGCTATCCAAAAATTTAAAGATTAAGATATATAGAACTATAATTTTCCCGGTTGTTTTGTATGGGTGTGAAACTTGGTCGCTGACATTGCGGGAGGAAAGGAAGCAGAGGGTATTTGAGAACATGGTGTTGAGAATATTTGGACCTAGGAGGAACAAGGTAACGGGGGAATGGAGGTGATTGCATAACGAGGAGCTAAATGATCTGTGCTCCTCACCCAATATTGTGCAGGTGATAAAATCTATTAGAATGAGATGGGCTGGGCATGTGGCGCATATGGGTGTGGAGAGGGGGGTGTATAGGGTCTTGGTGGGGAAACCAGAGGGAAAGAGACCACTGGGGAGACCTAGGCGTAGATGGGTGGATAATATTAGGACGGATCTCCGGGAGGTGGGATGTGGGTATATGGACTGGATTGGGCTTGCCCAGGATAGGGACGGGTGGTGGAGGCTTGTGAGTGCGGTAATGAACCTTCGGGTTCCATAAAATGCGGGGAATTTCTTGACTAGCTGCAAACCAGTTAGCTTCTCAAGAAGGACTCTGCACCATGGAGTAAGTAAGTATTGTTCACAGTAGATTAGTTTTTACTTGAGCATTATGAGGAAATTAAATGCTTTGTACATTGTCACATTATTATTTTATGTTGAATGCTTCAACATAAATTTTTATCTTGTTAGATGTCTGTGATGATTGTGGTTAGAGGTCCACATACTAGTACTTGTAAAATGCACAAAGGGTAAGAGTGGTGGCAATGTGTGGCATTTATGTTCCTTGGCTTTATGCGTTGTTTGTAAGAAGCTTAGTGCAGTACACTTTATGTCCGTGTTTTCAGTTTCATTTTCAAATAGTATTTGCCCTTGCTAGGTATGGCATTGAAGTATAGGATGTCAGTTTCCCAAATGATGGGTTTTTTCATCTGTGTAAGTTGATCATTCATTGTGATGTTTGGGAGAAATGTGCAGGATATGATGGAGGCAGTGTATTCCTTCAAAAGATATGAACAAATGAAAACCTGAAAACTTTCAGATTTCGGTGTCACTGGTCATGTTCAAAAAGTCACTTATTTTAACAAGCTTATGATGTTTTACTCAGTAACTGTAGTACAGTAACAAGTTTAAAAAATATTTAATTGTAACTTTATTTGTCACACTGTTTTTATGAATTTCTTTCATAAATCTTCACTTCTGTTTGACAGGACGTGAGACCCTACAATATACAGTTTCATGATCTGCCCTCTTCATTTTTCTTTCAGAACACATTACACCGTCTTTTTCGAAACAGTGCTGATGTTTGTATTTCTAGTAAAAATTTTCACTTGGTTTTCTCTTGCTTCATCAGGCATTTGTCTCTCCTGCTTTGTTTCTCTTTGTTTGTTTCTGCATGTAGATTGAACCTATTCTCTACTAATTTTATGTGCTTGAGGTAGTGTGTATGATATCAGAATTTGGCAAAAATATCCAGTTCCCACAGAATAATGTTTGTTCGACACTTGACAGATTTGTGAAGGAAAATTACATCAGTATGATGATCCGCTGTGTACAGCGTGTGTCCTGAGAGAAATCCTTCCCTCAAAACTTCACAGTCCTCAAATTCACAGACATTGCTCAACTTGGTTCATAATAAGACCTGAATATTTGATCTGGGTTTTGCTCCGCTCTTGTCAGAGGCCCTTTGATTTCCGATGTGAAAAATAACATACAGCCTTCTATAATTTGCTTGGACATGGTTCTTGAAATAATATCAGGAAAGGATGAACATGATACCATTGCCAGCTTGAGACTGTGATGTTTGACAACCCATGTAGGCTCATATTTGTAATAGTGACAAATAAAAACCAAAATTCGTGTACTGTTAAATATGGCAACGTCTTACATGTTGACCAGCTATGACACTTGTCTTGCGTGGGTGATATTAGTAAAGCATAGAATGTTGAGTAGCAAACAAAATTTTTATTTCGGTGCCAAAGCAGAGAGAGCACTGGGGATGCATGAGCATATGTAGGAGGTAATATTAAAACTTACCCTCAAGATGTAGCATGTCTTGATGTTATGTGGACTGGATTAAATTGGCTGAGGACTCTGACCATTGGCAGGCTGTTGTAGACAGAGTACTGAAACTTTGGCTATAACAGAAGACCAGACAAGAGATGTGACAAAATTCTTGAATAATGATCATGGTACTTCCAGTTAGTCAATTGTTGTGTGTACCAAATTAGTGTTAATTTCCAATACTTATATTTATTATGGTTTTTTTATCTTCTATAGTAAGTGAATGTTCATATTGTGGTTTCTTGACAGTAAGTGAATGTTCATATTGTGATTTCTTGGGTTGTAATGCCCTGCAGTCTAGTATAAATGTGTACCAAAGTTTTAGAGGAACATACTGCCTCCATTTTCAAGATATTGTCATGCAGGTGGAAGGAGCAGGGTCCTGTGACCCTGGGGTTCACTGATCCATGGTACCAGGTCACACTGCTTTGGCAACTAAATTTTGTATAATCATGCTAATATTTGTGGGTCCTCCATACAAAACTTAGCTTCATGTCACCCTTCTGACACCTAGAATTTTGAAATGGTTGTGAGATTTTCTGAAAAATTTGTGCACTTCTGCCCTGAACCATCGGTACAAATCTGCAATATGCCAAGGTATCACATCCTAGAAATCTTATAATTGTAGTATTTTCGTTTGTATACTGAATGCAATGGTGTAGTCTTCATTAGCACTCTTGCTTTGTATGTTACAGGTTCTGTGTTTGAACCTCGGCTGTTGACCAGTTACCGTGATTTATTTTTAACCTTTTAAATACCTGTGTTACCAAAACATGAACACATGCAGGAAAACATCCCTAGTAATTAATTTTATGTAATTAGGCAACACGGAAATTTACTGCAATGTTAATACTTCTTGCATATTCTCTCTTTCGTTTTCCACAAAATGCCATTTATTTCATCATTTTATTATTTTCTGTGCAAATGATGTGTTTATGTTTTTTATAAACTGTGCTCCAAAATTTAAATACTGACCCTGGATGAAGTTAAAGGGGATGGAGGCTGTAGGTTCTTTCAAAATTAAGGTATACATTTACTGCAGAGTATGATTTCACATTCCAGAATACTGACCTCACTAATTACTGCCATGAGAATCTAAAACCGAAAGTGTACCAGTGGACCATAGAGATATAGTTATTTATGTATTTATTTACTTACTTATTTATGGTTTGTTTAATATTGCTACCAGTGGTAAGAAATTTACTGTGAAGAAAAATATGCAGGTTTCCAGATTTTTTTAATATGGAAGACATGACAATGTGCTAGGGATATACTAAAACATCAATTAATATACGTCAAGCACAACTATTTTTATGTGTACGAGGCTACATGTTTCGGCCTTTTTAAATAGTCATGATGGCCATTTAAAAAGGTCGAAACATGTAGCCTCGTGCACATTAACTAGTTGTGCTTGGCTTGTATTAATTAATGTTTTAGTATATCTAGATTTTCCTGGAAAAATACAATAAAACTTCGTAATATACACTGTCCAGCATAATGTAAATTATCAATTTCTGCAGTCCTTGAAAGCACCTGTAAGTCCCCACAATGATAACAAAAAAATTGTAGTTTGTCTCCTTTATCCTTCTTTAATTAGTCAGTATGTCACAACAGCATTTCTGTCCGCTGCTATAATTTGCTACAAATATATTGAACATCAACTAAAGGCAGGGGTGTACAAATCCCACACAACTAAATTGATAGTTATCATTATTGGAATGTTTATCATTACATATAGAAATGTAATTAGTTCACATGCATCTAGCAGAAAGTGCTGGATGTGCTCAGTATAACTCTCAGTATAGAACTTTCTCCATGTCACCCTTCTGGCACATAGAATCTTGAGGTGGTATTTAGATTTGTATGTCCCTTAATTAAGGGTTAAATGGGCCAATGTGGACTGACTTCACTAACACCTCAACACCACATACAGGGAACATACTTGTGTGTGTGGGAGGAAGTCATTTTCAGAGTTCCGGACAAAAAGTTTGTGAACACTGTTTTCATTAAACCGATTGGCAACATGGTAACTGTAGTTCCCAAGTTCTGATTGTATGTTCATGTGGCTCTTTAATGGGTTCATATTAAATTTCTATATGAAATATCCCCATTTGTGAAGCAAATGCACAGTCTGTAAATATTGACATTCACAACCAGCTCACTTGTAAGTAGTAACTTAAAAACTCTTTACAAGTGGGTTGGTTGTGATTATGAGTCTTTATAGATATTGGGTTCATTTTACATGAAATGACAGCAGAACATAGTTTTGAATTGAAATGTTTAGTATAACAGTCTTGAATGTAAATATTTCATTTGTACACTTTTTTATGTTGATGAATTTGTGTATTGTATGGCTGAAAGCAAAATTTGCTCAATCTTAAAAGAGTGAGATTTATTACTGCTAGAAAACCACTACATTTCTCTGATGGTTTTTCAGTTACATTTTACAGTGGTTCCTTGTATGTGCTAAGTACTTTTGCTTCAAATTTGTACATTTTTTCCCCACTTTGTTTCTTGGTATTGTATGTAAATAGTCTATCCCACAGGGACTAAGTATGAATCAGCATTTCTGCACAGCATAATCTGTGGTGGTGGTACAATTGAAATGCAGCTTAATGTTTTGTTGTATGCCTTTAGCCAACAAAATTTTGACAGGATGATTAAATTCTTTTATTGATATTTTCAGACCTCAAATTCACTACCCTGGTCACAATCTGGGGAGCTGAGAGAAAACTTCCCAGAAGAACCTCTTACACCACCTACGAAACGTAGCCGAAACAATGAGCATCGTTTCTCGCCATCACCAGCTTCATCTGCAACCAACAACAACAACAACAATGGTGATCCACTGATGAGAGATACGTTACTAGGACAGGCATTAGAGGGGGGTCCTACAATTTACACGGGCAGCACTTCCCATCAGGTAAGAAAAATAGCATTTTTAGGCATGTTCACAAAATTGCAAAAAAGTAACTATTGGCTTTGTCATGTCTGTCTGTCCACATAGAATAACTTGGCTTCCACTGGACAGATTTTCATGAAATTTGAATATGTTTCCAAAATCTGTGGAGAAAATTCAAGTTTCCTTAGAATCTAACAAGAATAACAGGTACTTTACTTGAAGATTGATATACATTTTGCATCATATCTTGCTTAATTCTTCCTAGAGTGAGAAGTGTTTCAGACAGAAGTTGTAGAGGAAACCAATGCACAAATTTTGTGTTCAGTAAATCCCCCCCCCCCCCAAAAATGCACCTTTTACGAGACAAAGTGGAAAAATATTGTAGAGCCAAACAGGCCATATGTGACAATATTACACATGTGCATGGCATTCTCACTGTTACGTTATATGTACACTGCTTGGTGTGTTGTAAGTTGCTTGACTTTATTGGAGGACTCAGTGTTTATGTTACTATGGCTGTGGTTTGCCTTCCATGGTCATTGAATTCTTGAAAAACACTGAAGTTTGCAACACTAAGCCGTTATGGTGAAATTGGAGGTTAGGGGAACTTTGCCCACTGTTGTCCTTCATCAGAGCATAATAAAGTAATCTGTTCTGTCACTAAGTACAAAGTATATAACAACATCTTTAGAAGTAAAATAATTATAAAAGCTGAATTGAGGTTGTAAACTGGCAGCTAGTTGTTGTGGTTTTTGACATCATTACACTGCAGTCCCCAGGAAATGTGTATCTCTTGCTGCAGAAGCCACTTTTTTTTTCTGTGTCAGATTAAAAACGTGGAGGCTTACAATCAAATACGTGATCGGCTGAAATGTATTGAACTGGAAAACTGTGAATATTTGAAATCCACAATTTGCAAGAGATGGCTGTCTTTTTCAATACGACCTGATGTTCAGTGTGGTGAACGTATTTACAAACTATACATAATTGAACCATAAAATAACTTTCCATTTGGCAGAACAAAGGCAACTCTGACTCTTCACTGCAAGCACAATCGACGGGTGAGGAGAGCAATTCTAGCGATTCAAACTCAGAACAAGGTGCATCCACATTGGAGTTGGTTAGACCCAAGGCAGAGCCTAATGATTACAGTTCTTTGGATGACAACCATCACCATCATGGGAATGGTGGGCTGGGACTGGATCCAACACGTTCCTTCCCTGCTGCTGCATTGCTTGGGCTTCAAAGTAAGAACTCTGTCTGTACTGAAATTTCTGTTGTCTGCATGCTGTGAAAATAATCCTTTTTTCAGTTGCAATGGGCAAAAAGAAAAGCTGTTATTGTCCTAATTCAAGTTTGTAATTTATTGTAGCTGTGTAGTTGTGTGATACATGAGATGTGTTGTAAACTAGACAATGTTTGTGAGGCAGTTGATAGCATACCTTACTGCTCCCCTCAAACCTCTGTGACATGGCAATTTATTTTTATTACAGGTTGTGGATGAACAGGGTATTGATTGTTGATTTGCTATGGTGTTACAATAAAGAGTGTTCAACAACTGTTGTTCATGGAATGAGTAAAAGGAAATACACATAGTCTCCCTGCAACTTCTTGCACGTTGTTTAACACTGTTATCCATGCTGGTTCCTCTGGTTTGTAGGTAGCTATGCTATAACCATGCCTCAGCATATCCAGATCACATGTATGGATGAACCAAATCTGAGCCTGAGAAATTAGTAGCATTGGGAATTGATATTGATTTTCTAGCTTTCGACATGTTAGCACATAGCACCTATTAGCTTCATCTTGTCTGCCCATCTGTCTTCATTAAAGTCTGTGAAGAAAATCGAAGTTGGGTTACGATTAGGCAAATGTATTGGACACTTTACATGAAGACCCAAATGTGGATTATTGTTTCTGGCAACAATAAATTGCAATAAAGGTGCTGTCTTCAAGTGAAATGGTATCAGGCTGTTAGGATAGCCAGTGAGGTGTAAACATTAGATGAACGTACCACAGGCTTATATTATACAGACAATGCCTGTCCTAAATATATTTATTTGCACTTGAGGTATTACATGTAAGCATGTACAGATGGTTTTCATTTAACCTTGCCCCAAGCTGTGTTCTGGCATAAATTGATTCATTATACCAGGTACTGAGCAAGTCATATTTAAACGAACACCATCAAAGCACACTAGGAAAGGGTGCTTTGGTGGTGTTTATTTAAATAATATTGTTTGATATTAACGATGACAAATTTTTGGTGACCAGAGATTAGGTGAATGTTGTCTTAACTGAAATTAACATTGTTTTGTAGGGTATATTAATGAGTGAATTAATTAATTGATTTTATAATTCATTTTGATTTGTGTTGTGAAATAAATGACCCAGTACAGAATGATCTTCATAGATTTATGCAGAGTGATGTAATTCGTGGTTTCTGTTGTAGATATTCCTGGATTGTTACCTGGGCCTTCGGGACTGCACAACAATAGTCAAGACACCAACTTTGGTAAGTTGTCAAATGTAGTAATTTTGTAGATAGTAGCTATAACAGTTGTAGACCAATGTGCAAGATAAGGCTTGTTTTTGTAATATTCTCAAGACATTCTGTTCAACTTGTAATTTTGTTTGTCCAGCTTTGTCAGTTGACTGTATTTGTTTGGCTTCTTAGATACCTGCATTTTTTGTGTATGTTGTTTGTGAATTAGAGTAAATTTCCTACAGAAGATTTTTTGAGGATAACCTTTCAGTCAAGAGAACAGTCTTCTAGAATTTAACACCATTCATGGTGTCACATTACAGGAGACCATACTGTCCACTGTGAGAACCTCAAATATCAACCTTTTTGTCTTGAACTGGTTTACCATCATTTTTGTTCTCCCTGTCTCATCATGGTATCTGGCAGTAATTGTGTTCAGTAATTATTGTAGGTGAGATGTAATTAGGGGGTTAGAACTGTATTTCTGGCCTAGCTGTTTTTGCTCTGTTTGGGTGGCAGTATTAATCCAGTGCCTTTCACAAATCCATTGCATTTGGAATGTATGATTAGCCATTGTACACAATCATAAATACACGGAAACCTGCATTAACCTGATTTTCAAGTAAATAATACAATAATCATTGGACTGTGTTAACAGAAATGTGCCATACTTATAGCCCCCAGTATGTACTTTCAGAAGGGAGACTGTATAAGAAAAGTGTTATTGTGGTATGTGTTTCCATGTCTACTGCAGAACACTGAGGAATTGATTTTCTGTGCCATCATTAAAATTATATCTTATTATATTATGTACTTTCTTGGGTTGGGAGGAGGTGGGGAGAACACTCATTTAGCTTTATTTTTTGTAAGAATTAGTGGAGATTGCAGTTACTGTGTTCTGATGGTAGAAAACGTTTATCCACTGCACAGGATTTTTCTGTTTATGGGAGAATTGTTTAGTAACTACTGGTCTATTAACGTGATAATTACGTTAAATTAATTTCAGTGGTTTCTGCTTCATTTGACTTACGAACCTTGTTTTGTGCACGAGCGGAATGTAAGTCTGTAATATCTTAAAATTGTTCTCGTAATACTGAATACCAGGTTCTACTTGACTTTTAAATATCACGTACTCCTCATTTATCATTTTCCTATTTAGAAGTGTTACCATGTCTGTGAGAATATACAGATGCTGACAGAAAATTATATGGCAGTGAACACAAGTTATACTGTTTAATGTTTACGATATTATACATCACTAAAATAAAAATTCACCTTATAACATATCATGAAGGCACAGAAGATGTATAGAGGTGTAGCTCCACCAGTCTAAGTGCTAGGTGGGTGTGGATGGTCAATGCCATGCACTGGGAAAGAGACGCGGTACTCATTCTACAGGACACTGGCTGGGCCTTGGGGTTGGTGTGGATGGGTAAGGACAATCTTGTCCCTACAGGGGTTTGAGCCACAGACTCTCCACCCAATAGTGAGTCACAGACCACACTACATAGATCAACCACATATCAGTATTGGGCAGTAGAAATAATGATTTAATTTCGTGTAATAAATTTTGTTGTGGAGTATGTGTTAAGTTTATGGTAAATATTTGGAGGCTTGATTCCCGAAGGTTGGATGTGTAACCCGCAACTTACGGATGATACAGAGATTATTGTAGAATGATTTGTAAGTTTTGTATATTTTATGTATTATGAAGTTTTTATTTATTTATTTATTTATTTTTTTATTTTTTATGAAAGTAAAATGTTACAGACTTTATCTTGCACAGAGTGTTGTGTTTTGTGTAGTTAGTGTAAGCAAAACTTGCCACAGCACTTACATTTCATAATGTTGCTAACATCACCTTTACATTTTGCAAAACAAAATTGTGTGCTTTTTCACAGTATCGTGATGTAAGGATGTTTCCTGGTTTTTGTCTAGTGTATGGAATTTGATTATATCTACCAGTGTTTTGTGGGCTCTCTCTCTCTCTCTCTCGCTAGAGACTGGGAGAGGGAGGAGGCATGTGCTCTGATAGGCATGGTGCCTGTTTTGGCTGCTCTTAATTGTCCTGTGTAAAGATAGCAACAGAGTCAGCCTCAAAAACATTGTAAGCATAACTTCACCTCCAGATTAAGGACAATGTGCAGGAAACATCTTTACATCCTGTGTTTTGCTGCTGATGTCTTTGGAGGTATTTTACATTGAGGTCTTCAGGATTACGACACTGTGTTATGTCATAGATGGTTTAACGCTGTAGTCTCATTGGTGGTTATGACACTGTGCAGCCTAATAGGTAGTTATAACACTGTACAGTCTCAGAGATGGTTACAACACTGCTGTCTCATAGATGGTTATAACACTGCAGTCTCAAGGATGGTTGTAACATTGTGTAGTCTCATAGATCGTTATTAAACCAAGCAGTCCTGTAAGTGGCCGTAACTTTGTTTAGTCTTGTGAATTGTTGTAGCACTGTGTGGTCTCATGGGTGGTTTTTAACATTATGTAGTTGTACAGCTGGTTGTACTACCATGTAGTCTTGTTGATGATTGCTAGTATTTTTTGGAGGAATCTGCTTTTTTCATCTTCAGGGGACTTATGCCCAGAAGTTAGAGGGATTAAATTCATGAATACCACGAGACTGTCTATATATCATCACCTAGAAGATGACAATCCAAATTTTGATCACTTAAGTGTGATTTGATTATATATATATATATATATAATTGAATTTGTTTAGTATATGCCTTACCTTCTATTAGACTGATATTCATATTACAATGGAAATATGTCCACTGAGATTTGGCTTTCAGAAACAAGAAAAATGGCTGTTTGATTTACATTACGTTACAGAAACCCAAATGGAAAGTTGGCTGTATTTTTTCATCCATGTGCTGATACCACATGACAAGCCCCAAATAAGTTCAGATTTTTGTTTTTTATGTTTATGGTTCTGTGCATTGCTGATCTATATTAATAATAGTCCAACGAGATACAACACAAAGCAGTCTATTTATTATTCTGCAAGTTCACTCTACATGTTTCAAGTGTCAACCACACCCATCATCAGGAGTACACAAAACTATAACTGCAGCCTCCGGTACAGTTGGAGGAATGCAGAATAATAAATAGACTGCTTTGTGTTGCATCTCATTGGACAATTATTAATATAAATTCAAATATATTATAATGTGGCATGAAAATATTTAGGTTTCTTTATCAAAAAATTTCTTGAACACTGTGTGAGAACAACATAAAAATTAATACATCTCGTGAAGCAGTCTGTGAATAAAGGCATTGCTGTCTTGGTTGGGTATAAGGATACAAACAGACCAGTAGCCATTGGGATGATGATGACGATGACATAGTTAACACACACGTGGTAAACCATTAAGCTATGAGATATTTTGTGATGTATGTTGCTTTTACTTGTTTTTAATCAGTTTTATTTATTCTTATGTAAAGATGTTACTGATATTTTATTTTCTTACTGTGTTTGCCATATTTTGGTTTTATGAGTTATCTTACATGGGTGCCTGTTGGTATCTTGTGGTTGTAGCTCACTGTATCTCACTAGAATACATGTTATTGTGTCTCCTGATGAATGCTGCATTTTCGTAACAAATTTCTGGTGGAATGTGTCCACCATGTTGAGTGGGGAATCACGGGTGTATGAAGTTGGCAGTGTTAAGTGGACACATTTTAGAAGCACCTGTAGGTGGCAGCCCTAAATCTTTGCATTGAACCTTGATTGTTAGAACCTGTGGCCAGTTTCGTTTACCTTTAACGAATGTGCTGTTTGAGAGGTAGTGTTTTCAATGTTTATGAACTTGGTAAGTCAATTTGTTAGCTTCTCTGCCACATTGTGTTATATGTAATCTGGTAGTTTTTTTATCTGTGGATGTAGAATTGATTTGTGTCTGATACACCAGAACTGCAAAAATAAGAGATGAGAAGATACATGGCAGGAATTGGGAAACCTGCCGGCTGTGTTAATGTGTTGAAATGGGGTATTAAGGATGCCTGACAAAGAATGTTGTATTGCGTACTGCAGTTAGATATCGTACTGCAAAATCATGTGCTTCTTGAATTGTGTACAGTGCAAAAGCCCCAGGTATTAAGTAATGGAGAAAAGCACAAACCTTTGATTTTAAGGGGAAAGCCCCATCTCACAGTAATTTTATAAAATTTAGATTCATTTTTCTAGGCAGCCACAAACTACTATTTGTCACACATGTAGCTGAGAGTTCTCTTTATTGTTTAATGGTATATTAGAAAATAGTTATAAAAATATGTTTATAAATCAGTCATTTTCAAGAAAGATAAGCAGATACAGAAACCCTTCATCTACATGGCAGTAGCTTTGTTTTGGTAGCAAGGTTATATGACATAGAGGTTGGTGTAAGAAGTTTGACAGCTGCTGATCTGATGTCAGGTGCTTGAATTTGTCTGGTCTTGCTGTCCACATGTGATCAGTAATGTAGCTTCTTGGGGAGGCTTTGTATGCAATTCTTCCCTCTCTTTTCATTGTTATGTTTAAGGAAACCGTCTCATACATTGTATACATCTTGCAAAATTATGGTGTTCTCACTCCATTGGTGAAATACACCAATGTGCTGGGTGTTATTTTTCACTAGAAATACTCTTGTTAGTGTGTAGATGTTTCAGTTAGGGAATGCAGGTACTGTCTATGATTGGCTATATATAGACCTGAGATATTTTGCATTATATACAGAGAATGATTATCTGATTGGCCAACAGTTTGTGTGTCAGAACTGTGATAAAAGTCACATTGTATTATTTGAAATTCAGACATGTTATGAAATGTGGTGTTATGTAGGTGCTTGCTAAAACACGAATTTAGACAACAGTTTGGAAGGAAGTAGGATTTGAGGTTCTCACAGCACTGTTTCTGAAGGTTCATGCCATCTGGGACAGATGTTGTGTTGTGTTGGTCAGTAAACAGATTGCAGTATAAGTGCCTTCATTTCAGGGTCAATTGGTCTTGCATTTCTTGGCCCTGAAGATGAAGGCACTATGATTATTTGAAACATTTGGAACTGTCTACCCATCAACACAATGTAACATTCCAGAAAGTTTGAACCTTCAATGAAGAAAGTTTTTTTTTTAATCCAAAAAGTGTGGTGTGCAATAATTCGTTCAAAATCCTTCCCAGAATTGAGAGTTCTGTCCGGGCTTGGAATTAGATACCTGTGAGTTTATGTGCTACCATCATATTTTGATGAGTTGTGATGTATGGTATATGCATGCTGTTTTGGTGAAACTATATTAAAGCATGAAGTAGCAGAGAAACATTTGAATATATTTATTTGACAGTTTGGGTGGGAACATTAGAGAGTAATATGGGTTGTGATATGCAGAATTGACTGTTAAAAGCAAATTCATTTTAGTCTTCTAGCTTTTTGCTATAAACACACTGTCAAACTGCAGAAAATAGGATTATAATTCCATAATATTGATTATTAGTATATTACTACAGAAGAGTGAATGACATTAATATGCATAATTTCAGACATTTGTCAATTGTGACTGATTTGCTGTTGAAATAGATACTTGCGTACAAAAGTACTCTTATACGATTTGAGGTGTTCATGACAGTGTATGTTCAGATTTTATTCTGGTGGTGTGTGATACTGGAAAGTACTGTAACACAAGAATGTGTGTAAATATTTCTGAATTCATTAGTTACCAGTACAGCTTTCTACTTAATAACGCAGAAGGCATTTGACCGAAGAACTAGACATTGGTTAGCAGAATATGAGGAAAGGGTCAGGAGAATTGGAGTTTGAAATAGTGTGCATATCCATGTATTCTTGCAACACCATTGGTAAGACTGTTGTACAAAAATGTAGACATTGTTATATAACTGGGTCCTAGATTTGTGAACTTATGTTAGTCTTTAAAAATGAGGTGTTTCTATAAAAGTGACAGAAAATGTATTGTTTGGAATCATGCATGGAGGTGATAACTAAATACGTGGAGCAGTCTTTCTTGAGAAGCTGACATTTTCTCAGCTAGTAGAGAATTTCTCCTCATTTAACAGAATATGAAACTTCATTATACATGTTTATAAAAACATGTCAGTAGTCCCTGACTGGAGTCCATACCTTCCATCCTGTTTCTTGAAAAAGACTTAATATTCTCCCATCTACATCTGGGTCTTCCAAGCATCCTTCTTCCTTCACGTTTTCTCGCCAAACCCCAGTATGCATTTCCCTTCTGTCATGCATATCGCCTGTATTATTGTCTTTGATTTGATAACCAGAATAATATTTGGTGAACAGTAGAAATCAGGAAGCTTGCCATTAGCCGAGTTCTCTAGCCTCCTATTACATCTTCTCACAGATTCATATATTCCCCTAAGCACCTGTTTACGGACACACTTTCTCCATTATAGTGTTAATGAGAGACGTTTCACATCCATACACAACAGCAAGAAAAATCGTTTTATTTAATGATTATTTGTAGGCCTTAGGTGGGAAGAGAAGACTCTACTACTTGATGATAATAAGCATCCAGTCCTGTTGAAATGACACCCTGCATTTTGTTCCAAGTTTCAAGGACCAATTAGCTCTTAGAATGTGGTTGTGTGTAATATAGCTGTCACTTTTCAAAATGTACAGAATTGTGCTTGGCGGTGCATTAAGCTGAAAATGATTAGTGATACATTTCACCTGAGTCCTAAGGAAACTAACAGGTTGTACACCTACCATCACACATGGACCCGCTTATCGTAACTACATCTGTACTGATATTAGATACAGGCACCTTCAAGGCAGGACACAAACTATGCTTTGTGTAACTGTTGATACATCTACCACATTACTAATTCCAAGGAGCATTCCCACTTGGGAAGCTAATAGGAATCATTTAGCTTGCCAATAAATTCTCTGCCACTTACATGGGATTTACGGTTTTGTTGCAATGCAGATTGATATTGTGCAGGTGGCCGGAGGAACTGGCACAGTGAGGCGGTTTAAGATTTGTACAGCTGACCAAATTTTATGTGGGTTGTTAAATCGAGATGAGTGAAATGGATGCGGCACATGGAATGCATGGGGGGAGAGGAGAGGTGCGTACAGGATATTGGTGGGGATATTGAAAGAAAGAGATCGCTTGGAAGAAGACCTAGGCAGAGATAAGAACATAATATTAAAATTGATTTTAAGGAAATTGGTTGGGAGGGTGTGGACTGGATTGATCTGCCTGAGCAAAGTGACAAGTGGCAGGCTTCTGTAAATGCAGTAATGAACCTTAAGGTTCCATAAAGTGCAGGGATTTACTTGTCTGGTAAGCAGCTGTGAAAGTTTTGAGGACTTTTCTTCTTGGATTTAGTTAGTTAAAGATTTATATTGTTGTTTTCTTGGTTTTGGTATTACATAATCTGATGGATTTTTTGTGTTTATGGTTCTGTGTATCGCTGATCTATATTAATAATTGTCCAATGAGATGCAACACAAAGCAGTCTATTTATTATTCTGCAAGTTCACTCTACATGTTTTGGGTGTCAACCACACCCACCATCAGGAATACACAAAACTGTAACTACAGCCTCTGGTACTGGTCATATTTTTTGTGCAGCTCCCTCCCTCCAATGTGGCCAACTAACTGGCCAGCTTGGAGGTAGCTGCACAAAAATTATGACCAGTACCAGAGGCTGTAGTTACAGTTTTGTGTACTCGTGATGGGTGTGGTTGACACCCGAAACATGTAGAGTGAACTTGCAGAATAATAAATAGACTGCTTTGTGTTGCATGTCGTTGGACAATTATTAATATATAATCCGATAGGTGGCTGCCAACATAACTGCAGGGTACTGTGAATACTATAGGATAAATGTTGCAGATTGAAAAGAGCTTGGTATGGTTTCATTGAGCTGTGAACAGTGTCCTGTTCACAGCTAAATGCAGCCATTCCACATTCCCATATTCTTCTTACGTAAGATCCATTTTATGAAATTCATACACTAAAACCAACACATGCACTGATGTTAAAATTCTGTTTTTTACACACAATTTGTCATACCTCTGACGTGTTTCGATCTCTCTTGTTCATCTTCATGGAGTTACTGGACATCAGTAAAGCATATATAAAAACAGAGATGGTTTACTGTTGCTCGGTAACTCCCTGAGGATGACCACGATAGACTGAAACATGTCGGGGTTATAACAAATTGTGTGTAAAAAATACAGTTTTAACATTAGTGCATTTGTTGGTTTTACTGTGTGAATTGTTTATCAGTGCACAGTCATTAATGATTTTAAGGCCCATTGTAATATTGTCACTCTACAGCAAGTTGAGACTGGTTTCGCCAAAGCCGAATGTTTCTAAAGTAGTTTTTGGAGTAATATATGATAGTTTGTTTTTAAACTGTGTACTGTACAAATTTTTTTTTTTTTTTTCATCATACAACATGTTTCTCAGCTCCAGTACAGGAGTACTTAATTGTAGCTCATGCTTCCCTTTATATGACATACATTTGCTTATGTGAATGTATATCAAACACCCCAAGAAGTTAATTGTGC
>Ga0136643_10002368_pt1 | contig 24360 bp, 10 predicted proteins | sample TergutLab28metaG_FD_96883 | JGI IMG/M metagenome (GOLD analysis project Ga0136643, IMG submission 96883) | Labiotermes labralis P1 segment gut microbial communities from Petit-Saut dam, French Guiana - Lab288 P1 (version 3) (version 3) | ecosystem: Host-associated > Arthropoda: Insects >... | reverse complement strand
GGTCGCTGGTTCGATTCCAGATGGTGTCATTGGAGTTTTTCATTGACATAATCCTTCCGATCGCACTATGGCCCTGGGGTCGACTCAGCCTCTAACAGAAATGAGTACCAGGAACATTTCCTGGGGGTAAAGGTGGCCGGTGCGTAAGGCTTACAACCTTACTACCATCCTGTGGCGTTGTCATGTAATCTGGGAACCTTAACTTCCTGGAAACCTCTGGGCCACTCCAGGCCTGTAACGGGACTGCTTTTCCTTTTACTTTTATTCCTGTCACATGCACCTCTCATTGCTTTCTCTTGGATGTGATCAAACTAGAAATACAATACGAAGCCTACTACTTATGATGCTTCATTATATGTAATTTTCTGCATCCCCTTGCTACTACTCCCCTTCCGTTAGGTCTATGGTTGCTTTTTTCAGAAACAAATCCAGGTGTGTGTGTGTGTGTGTGTGTGTGTGTGTGTGTGGGCGACAGTGAGAGAGAACGCCCTAGACACCCTCTTTACAGGTAGTACAATAGCATGTTTGTGTTTGTTTGGCAGGTTTCCTTGTCCGACGCCCGAAATGTGACGTTGCTGAATGTGCAGAAGCAACTTACTGGGTTCTACAAGTGCGAGGTGTCTGCAGACGCCCCGCTATTTCACACAGATATAAAGTTTGCTTCTATGACTGTGGTCGGTAAGTAACATCCAAACGCTAATGGTTTCTATTTGCGTTTGACGTGTGGGGCGCTTGTGGCGCCGTCTGGATGCGATTCCCTGACAAAGTCTTTTTGCGAATACACTTACGACTTCAATCAGAACAGTGAACTTTCACCCTTCTCCTTCTGGTTCAAATAATTGCGTTCTTTGACTTTCTTCGATTTTGAATAAAATCCGAAACTTCAAAGCTTTAGACATTAACCACTAGACATGTAGAAGGCACAACCGTACATCGGTACACAGAATTTTAGTTGGAAGACCTGAAAGGACATCAATTCCGAGATTTGTGAATAGGCTGAACTCAGCTGGCTCGGGATAGTGTCTAGAAGCGGGCTGTTTTGAGTACAATTACGAACCTTCTGGTTACATAAGACACTTTGAATCTCTTGACTAACTGAGCAACTTCTGTCTTCCCAAGTGGACGCTTCTTCATGGGCTGGGGTTTAGGTAACCGTATAAAGCTCATTTCCATGTTGTGTTTACGGCCAGCAGTATCCACTCTGAATAATCACTTTCAAGTAGCAATCGATTGTTGCTGAACTAATTGCTATTCATGGAAAAGTGTGATAATTACGAAGGCAGCTTTCAAAATCGGAAGCCTCAAAAACTAAAGTGTGTTGTGTAATTTATTTTGCTGTTGTAAATATTACCACAGAGCACGTTAGCCTTACGTTAATTCTGTCCGAATAGTTCCATGTCCGCGGATTAAGTTTCTGCACGCATACTTTCAGCAAATGGGCCGTTAGCTAACTGTCTTGCCAACCATTTGCACCAGATATGGCCGATAAAACTAATGGAACATCAATAACGTGAAATGGAAGTAGATAAAATTTAGTGCTGAAGATGCTTTACTGAGACTGTACTCCGAGTAAGCGCTCAGTCGCATCTAGCCCATAAGCTTATGACCCAAGATTGGTCTTCCGGAGGAGGTATTAGAGGAACAAGTAAAATATCTGGTATAGGCAGCAAGCCTCCCCCAAGGGTTGAACGTTAATCTGCGGAGATACGATAGCAAATTCTGCACCCAGTAGCTCCCTTAGCTTTCGGGGATTAAATAGGTATTCAATTCGACAATCTTACACGTAAAATATTACACAGCGTACGTGTAAGCCATGTTGTAGGTTGGGCATATGGCTTATATGATGCTATATAAGCGTTTACTGAAGCCTGAACGCGGAAAACATTTCAAAGGGATGAAAAATATCGTGTTGAGGTCTAAAGAGTGTGTAACGAAACTGATGAGGATTTTCAAAAGCGGAGTAGTGCTACTTCCAAAGCACATTCTTTCATCAGAAAAGTGACGTAAGACCCCTTAGTTCAGTTGCCGTACTTTGAAATTTCCAGTTTGCTTCTGGATATGGCTTACTGTTACTTTTCAAATGCACAGATTAGTTCAACAGTATAACTTTGAATGGGAAGCGAGATGCTCATGAAGGACAAGAAACATTGTGGTCTATTTAAAGATAAAGGTAAAGTGATCCCGTTACAGGCCCGGTGTGGCCCAGAGGGTGGGTAGGGATATAGCTCTACTTTTCCATGGCCGCGGCACTAGAAGGGGGTGAGTGGTCAGCAGCACGCCCCAGTCGCACTTTACCCTCGGGAAAGACCCGGTATCCATTTTACAGGAAGAGGGAAAGGCCCCAGGGTCGGTCTGTACGGGCGGAAAATCTCGTCCCCACCAGGAGTCGATTCCGGACCGTCCAGCCCGTAGCCAGTCGCTATACCAACTGAGCTACCCGGCCCACCTATTTCTAGGCACCCTCCATATTCAGACATACCAACATCCCTTTCTCTTACCCAGGATCCTTTGTGGGGCCGTAAAAGGCTACTGGCACGTAAGAGGAAATGTTACCTCCATTTTCTTCCCATTCTTTTTGTTCGTACCTGAAGAGATTGAAGAGAACGACGAGAACCATCGGTTCAGAATTTGTGATCGGGATTCGAAGCGGCTGCCACCTGAATGGATGACAGGGGCATTATCACTACACCACATTGCTAGTACTGACAACCGAGACGTGTATGGTGATTCGAAATGATGTGGAAAGAACCGCTGCTCGCTGGTTGCATGCTTAAAGCCCCGAAGTTCAACTGCAGACTTGTCGGCATTGTCAATCCGACCGGGATTACAATGGTGCATTTCTTGAATACGAAGTAGTTTGTTTGTTGTAGCTTGATTTTAGTGACTACGTGTGGATATTAACTCACGACAAGAAATATGTAGGGTGTTGTGTATGTCTTTATGCCCCCAGTCAGTGGAAGGGTCTTTTCGTGTTCTTACGAATCTTGTTAGGGAAGAAGTGCCAATGAATGAGTTACATTCTGAAAGACACCTTGGGCTGAGTATCTGCCCATCGAAGGCTTTAACCTGCAGAGTGTAGTATTATGTGTCTTAGTCATGTCTAACATAATTGGTAAATATATATAAAATAATCTTTATTTTTTTTGGTTGGTAATATGGGATAATTTATCGCAGCTTGCTGTTTATTTAAGCAATCTACGAAGTATGTTATTCTGGTCTGATTATTTAAGCCGAAATAGCTACACAGAACATCCTCACCCTCACATGACTATACTTCTAACTCACTGAAAGAAGCTACTTTTTTTTCCGCTGGCAAGAAACTTTATATTGACGCAGTGAACAAGCTGCAGGCCCGAGCGGCAACGCAACGTTAGGTCTGTAGCCTCACATAAAGAAACAGACAAGCTGACGTACTTGAATAAAGTTTTAATTTAAGCTCAAGTGTTTTAAACAACATCGGCTGGACGGTCTTTATAAATTTACTGTCAATATAAAGCTTCATTGAAGCTTACACTAAACAGCTTGTTGCAACGACAGACTGAGGGTTTGAATGTGGAGCTTGGTATTATACCTCCTGCTCTTACGAAGACTACCGAGACGATATGCCCATTGCTTGTTTTTATTTGTTGTCTGCTTAATTCTTCTTCAGATAATGCGTCTTTGGTACTCAAGTTCACAAACACACACACATCTGTCTCGCCAAGCATATCGAATACTTCGCCATGAGCAGATAGCCAGTCTTCTTTTGAAAAATAGATGGAAGCACTTAAATGTGATGTTGAATTTAGTTAGAATTTAAAATGTTGAAGGTACAACTCATAATATCGGGTACATAGATGTGTCAGCCCCTTATCCGAGTGTTTGATTTATAACTACCAAAACAATTTGAGGTCTGACTTTTGAACGGAAGCATCACGATGTGCTTATGAACGTAATAGTACGTCAGTACAACTACTTTATTACTCAATGTAATTACGAGTATATAGGCTACATATTTCGACTATAGATTAGTCATCTTCAGGCCCATTTTTTTCATTTGAGTCACAAGATGCTATGCACACTTTGGGATCCCATCGTGTTTACATCCATGGAGTACATAAAATTAATCATTTGTCTCGAATGGTGTGCTTGTTTGAGGCATTGTTGAGTAAAATAAACGTTAGCACAGCATCTCTGGACTTTTGTTCGTAAGATCTTGTATAGGCAGATGCATTTAGCTTGACTAGCCGCAAATTTGAATGGAAGCATCACGATGTGCTTATGAATGTAGTATACTCTTAATACTAAAAAGCGCAATTAATTTATTACTCAAGGTAATTTTACAGGCTACATGTTTCGATACAAATGATTAATTTTATGTATTCTGTGGATGTAAACACGATGGGATCCCAAAGTGTGCTTAGCATCTTGTGACTCAAATGACAAAAATAGGCCTGAAGATGACTAATCTATAGTCGAAACATGTAGCCTTGTATAATTACCTTGAGTAATAAAGTAGTTGTGCTGACGTACACTATTTAGTGTTATATTGAGGTCTGACGATTTAAAACTTCTCTGTGTGGACATGTTTGTGACCATACCGCCGATGTAAGTGCCAACACTTCATTATATTAGTGTATCTGGAACCTTGCTGCCTTTCGTTACCTTTCGAACTGTCACACCTTTTTCCTAAAACATTATGTAAAGCACATTTTAAATATTTATGTGTTGATATTGAACTTGCTGCAAGAAGCCGGCTGTCCCAGTCTGCACTGACGTCTTTGCAGACTGGGACGTGGGGTTGAGCTTTTTCTCCAGCCGAAACTTTATCCCTTTTAAATGTGAAACGAATGTAGCAATTTTACAAAGAGAAGGAAATACCACGTCAAGGCACAAAATAATATCATACTGCTGGTCTCCAGGCTGCCTGTATTAGGTGAAGTTCGCAAATTCATTTTGAAGCCGGATCAACTTTAAATTTCAGGAGCTTTTGGCAAGGCGTGATTTTACTGTATATTTTTAAGTAGTAGAAAGTTAGTGAAGGAGTGTGGCGTGCCTTACTTAACGGCAGTACATCAGAGGGAACTTATTCTTACTTTTCCATATCAGGCCCAGTTTGTCACCAGTATTTTAAAACAATCTGTTTTTCAAGGCTGGCTGGGAGTCTGTATTCACCGTCGTTGTTTTCCAGTTTTTGATATGATCCTGTCGAAGGGCCCTTAGTTCGAGCTCGAAAGTAAAAAAAAGTAAGGAAATCAATAAATATATCGAACACTGCCTGGTGACTGAATTCACTTACACGCCTCTACAACCTGAAACAGGTTTGGAAAATGCACACATGCAACACACATGCAACACACATGCGTGAGTTATTTACCCCTACTAGAGTACTGTCATTTTGTGTTTCAGATAATTTGCAATGAATTAGATCAACTGTGTTCTATTATAGAGGTACTTGATCGGTTAATATAATTATGCTGTACTTAAATGACTTCACCTGATTGACTAATTAAATTGTAGAACTGTTTCACAGGCGTATTTATGATCAAATAATTCACACATTAACTTACCTGTATGTTCGATTAAGAAAATTATAGAGTGAACAGATGTCATCGAGTCTAGTAATTTAACTGTGATCTATTCAATGCCCGTTATCCCATGTATTAATATACATGCAACATACGTACTATCGAGATCAAGCTGGAAGTTTAACACAGTTTTGTAAAAAATTGCAGATTAATCTGGTTAATTAATGCAGCCGAGACCCAGTAGAGACAGGAATTAATTACAAGAGCAAAATATCGAAGAGATGATTTCTAATTTATTTATTAATGTAACACATTAACTCCCCCCCCCCCAGAGAGACAAATTAAGCTGTGGTTTGCCGGATTGAACATGTGGCAGTTTGTTTCGTATATGTTACCAGGAAGGAAATGTCAGGGCTAATCTTATTGGCGTGTGTCGCAAATGTATGTTGAATTGTAAAAATCTCGATGACTTAGCATTGATACAACTTTAAACAAAGAATTTGTTTCTGTTATCAGATAGCTTTGTTACCTCTGTGGTCATCTGACAAATTACAGTCCTTTTTTACTAGGATGTCCAACTGTAGTTATTCATATGATAACGTAAACATGAAGGAAGTGAGTGCGTCTGTTTTGTGGAGCTCTGACAAAATGTGCCTGGTTTCATAGTGTCAAGTACAAAGGGAGCAGTCCTTTCAACCCTTTTAAATTTCACAACGCTACATAAAATGTTTCTTGTGGTTGTTTAACCTTTTAAAGCCTACTGGTTAGGTGATGCACCAACAGGTTTAACATTCAACAATTGTACACTTTGTCCACACTGTATTTATCTCAGAATAAACAGCGACTTGTGCCACTTACATCATAAACTGATTGGTTTTTTATAACCGAGATGGAAAGTGTTTACAGCGCGGTACGGACTGGGTCTTTAAATAAAGCAGTCTGCGCTTAATCTTTAAAGGGTAGATTAACTTTGTCGATGCTGATTGAATTATATAGAAAATAAATGTATATATCACAGAAGTGCAAAATATTTGTTCTGAAAATATCACTAGACGCTCTTAATCACAATTTTTGACCTTTTCTCCTCGCATTATTATTCTGAGAATTTTCTTGCCTTTTAAATCAGAAGGGCAAAATGAATTATGGAAACGAATGATTGGTCCTGTGTTCATCATATGAGGGCCAAAATTAAACGTCTCAGCCACTGAAAACATGTAATATGAAAGCAGCCGTTGTACCTGTGACGTGTTGTCAGTTTCGTAAATGCAGTTTTCTTGTTACACTCTAAGTAAAAGGCTGCAGGGAGCTACAGTATCGATTTTGGCTTGCCGACCCAAACTCATTACAACATACAATACTGCACATAATGCCATACTCCTTGAAGCAATGAGCACTCATTAGCGCATAACTCTGAAAATACTGCTTTCTTATTCATATATCAGGCGTTGCTTACTCAAAATGTAGGATATGCACGCTAGCGGGAGAGGCCATATTCACGCTGTCACATTTTAAATTACTTGGCTGATTTTGATAGAATTTGGTACTTGAAGCTGTCACTGTAAGTTGCCAGCTGCATTTAATTTCGCTTATGAAATGTAACATGACTTCTACTCTTCACGGAATTCAAATTGAAATTACTGATTTTAGATGGTTCGCGAAGAGACTGAGGAAATGAATAGACGCCATTATTACGATAAGGGTTATGACTTTTATTTTAATCAATTTTTAGGCCCGTTAGCGTGCAAAATAAGCCCGATAGCTTTAGCATATCCGTCTGTGATCGTGTATCAGGGTTACTCTCACGGGACAGACTTTTGTGAAATTTTATGTTTGGGTTTTTTACTAAAATTTTTTTCGACACATTCCGCTTTTGGTTAAACTCGGACAAAAATAAGGGACACTTTACACGGATAACTACATACATGTACCGTATTGTCTCTCCGTCTATGACACAAACACAAGAACTGCGTTAATTTGACGGGCATAAAACATCTCCCACGCGAAAAAGAAAACGTTCTGATAGCCTGCAAATTCATCGCTAGGATACAGAGAAAACACCACCCACGCAACAAACAAGGAAAGACCTGTAAATGTTGCTGAGCTGCAGGGAAGATTTGTTGTGTGTCTTACGTAAAAGGTGAAAGTAATAACTATTTGTACATTTTCCATTCCTCATGGATATTTACAGTTCTGGGAACCGAATTCTGATAATAAATTACTCTTTCTTACACAATCTGTGGTGCCTTCTTGTCTAATAAATGAACTTTAGAAGAACTTCTTGTAGCTCGTCAGATTTATTAAATTTACCTTAATGTCGACTTCCATCTGTTACAGCTCTTACCGAAACGAGAAAATGATGTAAACAAATGTTTGCTCTTCTACGTGTAGCAACATTTTGTGCAAATGTAGGCACCTTCTGGTCCGCAATTACGTAATTCACGAGGAACTTTCCACCCCTTGCATACCATCTAACTGTATTAATGATTTGTTCTTTTAATTTACATACATCTGAATGTTATTACTATCAAAACTGTAGTACAAGTAACTCTGAAAGTTTTTTAACTCTTGATCATTGTCACTGGATTTGTTTACTCCATAAGCACATAAGTACGAAGAATTATGACGCTTGTAAAGGAAAGCGTGTGATTTCTGTTTCGGACATACGACAGGTCGATACTGGCGGTCGCGCCGTCTAAGGCGTAGTTCTGCTTCCGCTCGCTTGCTGGGATTACGGGTTCGAATTCCGCCGAGAGCATGGGTGTGTGTCTCTTGTGACTGTTGTGTGTTATGCCGGTAGGGGTCCCTGCGACGGGCCTAGCCCTCATCCAGAGGAGTCCTAATTAGCGTGATGTTTGTCATTGAGTGTAATCAGGTGCGACAATAATCCCTAATCTACAGTGAGTAGGCAGAGGAGGTCCGGTTGAGAAGGACGATTACAGAACATTGCCTGCCATGTATCCCGTATATTAGTTCTAAAATTTCTGATATTTTAATGTACGCATTTTGCGCATTCCTTGATATAAATTTGTGTTTACCAGTGCTATACATCTTGTATTGCCTACGTTTATCTGTCTTGTACAAACACACTTGTGAAATTTATGAGTAGATGAGTGAGCCATTTGTGTAACGAAGTCACCCGTACTTTCTCCACAGGATCACGAAACATTGAGAAAGAGGTGCTTTAATTTTCTGCTTTCCCGTCCACTGAAGAGGTTAGCTGGCATCTTGAATTGACGTTTATGGCTGATTTCTTTAATACTCTCTTCAAGTTTGAGGTATGCCATTTACCATCCAATTCGGTTGAAGTTGCATTTAATAACGGTATTTTGGTATGAATGCATGTCGAGGCATCTGCAATACAGGAAATCGCGAAGTAATTATTCGATCAATATGTGTAATCCATATTGTATTTGAGGGTCTCACAGCGGTCTTACTGGAGATTTAAGTGTCCGGAAACGTTACACCTTCTCCAATTGTAACTATTTGATACTCAACACGCAGTATCATCACAGGGGATGTGGGTTTTCATCTTTAATCCTACTCACGGCGTTTCTGTGCACTCTTCTCCTCCTCATGGCGCTACAACTCTGTGAATTTTGACTTGTTCAGCAATTCTCTTCCATACTTCTGTGCCTGTAGCCATCTGGTATCTGTTCGATACTGTTCAGTATCATTTGGATCTGTAAAAAGTCTCGGTCCTTCTGATCGGCCGTCCATTTGTCCCATAATTCGGTTATAGGTGGATCTGTCAATGAAAACAGATTTTGTGGAATCTCGGCTGGAGTATCATACCGGTTGAGATAATCTCCGACTCAACAAATTTCGTTCCGTCGCAGAGAATACTAACGTGACGGCACTGCTATATTGTGAGGTTGTCTGATCAATTAATAGTTTTATAGTTGACGTAACCAATGTTATACAGTTCCTTGTCACCGTGGCATGACGCGTTCTTAGGCTGTGGATGGTTTGAGACTGCACTTGCAACGGTGGTCTTCCGGTTGGGGTTCCGGACTTCAGAGTGAAAAACCTCCACCACCAGAAAATAACATGTCGCGCACTTGGTTAAGGCACTGCGCTACAAGCCGGAAAGTCGCGGGTTCGATTCCCAATGGTGTCATGGGAACTTCTCATCGATTTAATCCTTCCGGCCGCACTATGGCCCTGGGATCGAATCTGCCTCAAACAGAAATGAGTATCAGGAAGATTTCTTTGGAGGTGAAGGCGGCCGGTGCCTAGGGATGATAACCTTACCACCTTCATGTGCCGATTGTCTTGAAATATGCGATCCTCAGTCTTGGAATTCTCAGGACCTCTCCAGTCCTGTGCAGGGATTGCTTTACTTTTTTTTTAACCTAAGCGACGGTAAAGAATAACATGCAAACTGCAATTTCGATGACCAGGAATCTCTACAGAGCTTGTTCATTGGACCTGGTGGCACTACAGTTAATTAAATAGAAGTGACTGCCATATTCAGTGATAATACGGGATGTAAGGTGGAAAAGGGACGGTATATTGACAACGGGCGGTTACACGTTACATGCCTTCGACCAAGACCATTAGACGTAAGAAGGGGGAGAGTTCTGAGAAGAATTTGGGTAATATCACGTAAGGAGGAGCTCCATAATAATAGACTCTTCACCAAATATGATTTGGTTGATCAAATGAAATAGAACGAGACTCGCGGTCACGTAGCACGCATGAAACAAAAAGGGAAGTGCGTGAGTCATTTTAGTATGGAAAGATGCAGGGAAAGCAACGAGGGATCTCGAGGGTTAGGCGGAAAACTGACACTAAAACGTATTTTGAGGGAATGTGATGTGTGGGAATTTATAGGAGTTGAAGTGGTCGGTGGTGGTCTATTGTAGAACCAGTTACTATTGTTATATGTTACTGAATTCCATCCGGAGCCAGTACAGTCCGGTTCACAACTTTGCGGCATGTTTCTTTAAGTTCCACTTTAATATTATAGTCCTGTCCATGACATTGGTTTTCCAAGTGGTCTCTCCGCTTCAGGATTTCCGATAAAAAGTTTGAATCAATCTTCAATATTTCCATGTTTGCTTCATGGTTCACCCGCGTTATTATCTACATTTTGGTGACCCTATCTGTATTTTTGAAGACTACCTTCCTCACTTTGTAATTTTATCTTTTCTCCTGTCAGTTTAGAGCTGAGATGATCAGTACTTGAAGCTTACAACGTACTGTACCTCCAAATAATGCTGACTGCATTCCTCCACTCCTCCATACGTCTTCCTGTCGCGATGCTTGGGAGCAGGGACGATATTATATTTACACTCTCGTGGATCCTTCTTTTTATACGCGAAAATTTTCTACAGTTTTTTCAAAGCTCCACAGTCTGTAAATAAATATAATCTAATCCAGTCGGATCTATAGCAAAAGTTTGTGCATTTTAACTCGCGAGTTTTCAGATTAGAGGCTGATATATTTTCATCTATAAATGGTTAATTATAAGCAAATAAATAGGGCGTGAAAAAATAATCATTTGCACCAAGACTATAGGGAGTTAGAAAACTGAGGTAAACTTTTATATAGGACAAAATGTAAATGGGAAAATCTAGTGAACGAAATCAAACAGACCTTCGAAAAGGATGAAGAAGAATTGCTATAAACACAGATGATAAAAACATTTGGAAAATGTAAGGGACGCTAAACGATATGAATTGTAAAAGCAACGTAAGGGACAATTACTGTAGAAAGTGGGGTGTTGTGAGACACATCCATGTAGATATGTATCGAGACTCAGTAGGAGTAGTAGTAGTAGTGGAGTTATAGAACTATCCTTAACAAACAATCGGACGTCATGATCCATGATTGTGACAAAGAAACATGTCTGCTAATAGACAATGCAGTTTCAGGAGACAGGAATGTGTTCAAGACAGCAGCTGAAAAGGTTTTAAAATAAAGAGATTGTGGAATAGAAATGCAGTGTATGTGGAATTTAAAAACAGAAATGGTACCAGTAACAATATGGGCAACTGGAACCATCTCATAATGATTCAGAAAATATCTGCACAACTTGGCAAGCACGACATCAAGGAACTACAGAGGACAGCCGAACTAGGCACTGCAGACCTACTTCCGAAACTACTAATGTAAAAGTACAAGACGCTTGTTATGGGAAGAAGCATGACATGTACAATAGAATGAAACAACAGAATCGCTGCAACATTATTTATTCTAGAGACATGGTTTGTTTCAGGCGCAGTACATAAGTGTAAATACCCCTTAGAAATGTGGGAAAATATAATACTATTAATGATGACAATGATGATGATGATAATAATAATAATAATAATAATCCTAGCTATGAAACGTTAATTTGGTTTTTTAGTTACTGCTTTCATTGCAGTTAGTGATGCGGCCTTACAGTACACGCGTTAGGTCAGATCGCGTGAATACGATCATCTCCGCATCCTCAACGTAGGACGAAAATGTATGTGTTTTACTTACAACACACTGTACACTGTTTGAAAATTCTCCGTTATATCCTGTACTTCTTAAAGATTGGTGTTTGCTTCAATCCACGAGATTATATCAAGCTACAAGAGATTGCAGTTGGTAATGCAATACTTTTCATGCAGTATGCAACAGTTTGCATGTTTGTGACGTCCGGATCGAGTTTGTGACAGGAATACAATAAGACTGTACCAGCAATCTCATCCCGACCTACGACTTCAGAATGCAGAGATCACATAAACAGATGAGTGAATTCTGTTGCTCTGCATTCCCTCATGCTGACCTGAAGGTCGGTGAGAAATCGCAGGTCACAGAATAAATATTTACTGTACTTTAATCTGCTTTCGTGCCGATCCAGTGGCCGCGCGGTCTAAGGCGTCGGTCTGCTGCCGTTCGCCTACTGGGATTGTGGGTTCGAATCCCAGCGGGGGCATGGATGTCTATCTGTTGTGAGTGTTGTGGGTTATCAGGTAGAGGTCTCTGCGATCACTCGTCCAGAGGAGTCCTACCGACTGTGGTGCGTCGTTATGTGTGATCTAGAAACCTCGTGAATGAGGAGGACCTGGTCCACTGGCGGCTCTTGCGCAAAAAAAAAAAAGACTCTGCTTTCGAACATAAGAAGACTTAAGGATGTGCGACGCACTTTAAATGTGGTGATTTGTGCGTATTTGGTTAGTCTGCTTAAAGCAGAGATGGAGTGCAGTGTGATGAAGGGACCGTGCTTGAACTTGTGTACAGTAAAATATTCGTTGTTTAGGCTTATAATATTCCCGCAACTCTGGACTGTTTTTAACAAGGCAATAGTACACTTGCTGTAACGCCGAATGACACTACATTTTGTTCGATTAGCTTATTCTTCGTGTTCGTTTCGATCTCAGAACGAACAGAAATTGCTACACTAGGTGTTAATATGTGAATGACCTTTGTGTGTAATGTGCATATACCTTGATATAGAAACCCATTATTGGAGCAATATTTAGATCAAGTTGCGCCTTATGCGATGGTAGTATCGTCGTGTTTTTAAAGCAATATTTCACATTTCCTTCAGATTTTAATTTCCGCCTACAAACTGCCCCTATTTTATGCCAGGCGTTTTCAGTGTTTTCAGTACAAACGGCTTCTGCACACTAGTAGTTGGGAGAAACTCTGGTACAATGCAGCCTGCATGTGTTGTAATATAACTGAGAACATGGTATAGAAGTAACGAAGTAATGACATGAATGCCGTGCAAGATGGTAAGCTATTAAAATAGGTAGACGTATACCCATAGAACCCAAAATGAGAAAGAGACGTAGGAAGACCAGGGAGTAGATGGAAGCAGTTTTTAAAAACACATTAATGTACAAGAGTGCTTGTATTTCTTAGTTATGGTGTTGGAAGAATGTGAAGGAACAATATTTGGTGTTAATTATTATTTTCTTGTGCCTGGAGGAAAATAGGATTACTTGTTGTAAGTGGATATAGCTGCTTTGCTGGTACTGAACGTAATCCTACCCGAGTTGTTCTGAATTGCATATTTCAGGTTAGGTCTAGTGCCTGAGTAAAACAAGTGGGTGCTCATACTTTTAGTATACGGACTGAGTCTCTTCGAATATTTCGACGACGGTGTTTCGGTTCCTACATAGATTATTCTCTGTCGTTATACTACACAGGACCATATTATTGGAAAGCGCGTCAGTAGAATGCGTTCATGCGTATGAAAGTACAGCGCAGAAAAAAAATACCGGTCACAGTCTTCACTAAGTTTCGTTTAACGAATAGGTCTACAAATTAATTTATGTACAAGTACGTGCTCCTGTTTACCAATTGTAGTTAAATCATAACACGCACACACTGGTAGCTATGGAGACTGTGTTTGCTGCATTGCTGGTAGGCTTGCGTCGAGTTCATTATCGGGTTTGTGTTTTGTACTGCAGTAACAATAAATTTTGGTACTGTGGTTCTACCAAGCTCTCCAGTTCCACCAGGTATAACTTATGGGAACATGAAGGATATATGCCTGGTTTTAACGTTTATATGAACCCTTTGCCTTCACAGGATGCCGTACTGTTAGTATAGCGACTGCTTCAGGCATAAAAGTTGGCGTCAGTGTTGTATATTTCTGTGGCAGCTCGTTGTTGGTGTTGTTGGAAAACACAAAACTAAGATGTTCGATACGAATTTATGATACTGACAAACAGATTTCAGGCCCCGCTGAGCAACAGACATATTCAACACCGTATGAATGACGTTTCTACACGACTCCTCTTAATTAAGCTACAGACATTATTAATTAATGCAGAGTTTGGTAGGATATGGTCGCTTATTGCATATTTTAATAATACGGTAGTGACACGAAGGATCGCATAATTACATCGGAATACTGAGAGAGTTTTGGAAATGTAGTGCGGAAATACAGATGCTCTGTACCTTGAGAATGTCTGTCACGTGATCTTCATAACAATCAATACGTTTCTACACTGAGAAAGCAGGTCAGACTTTTCCTTCTGTAGCTCTTCTTGTGGCAGAACGTCAACCTCTGCCCGGATTCTATTATTCTTCCTATTGTAATTATACTGTATTTTAAATATATTATTGTATTGGATTCGACTAAATCCATTTCACGTTTCACACAGATGACATCCGAAAAATAGATCTTTACTACGGAGCGTGTTCGGCCGCCGGAAATTTCTTTTTACCGAAAGAATCCTTTTTCCGCAAGAACGCAGCGAGCTTACATCTGGTCCTGTCAAAACGTCTGTTTAGAAGTAATTTTTCTTGTCGGGAACTCCTTTTATTATTTACACTACTTTGTTCTGCTCTCACTTTTTCGAACAAGAAGAAGTTGTAACTCCAACCTGCGATCGCACTACTCAGCATAGCTTTGAAATTACATACATTTTTTCACGGGAAGTATTTGCTTTTACATAGGATATTCAAATTGCCTGTGTTCCCAGTGCTGGATTCTATCTTCAATAGTTTCCTCGAAAAGACGTCTTGTGTGAAAGTTCCATATTTACAAGTAGAATTAGTGCACATACATTTTCCCTGGTAAGTGGAGGTAAGTCTCCAGGTATGGAAGTTTTGAATATACTGTAGAGGGTCCCTGTCACCACGGCATGGCGCGTTCTCAGGCTGCGGATGGAGGAACGGCCTCCAGTATGGAGGGTAGCTATGAATATATTGAATAAGCAGTCGCGGACAGCCGACACGGGGTGGTCCTCCAGGTTGGGGGGTTGGGCGAGGTGCTAACAACTCCTCGTCGTTAAACGTATCATGTTGCGAAACAGTCAAGCACTTGTGACTGCGGTAATGAAACTTCGGGTTCCATAAAATGCGGGGAATTTCTTGACTAGCTGAAAACCTGTTAGCTTTTCAAGAAGAACTCTGCTGTGTGGAGTAAGCATGTAATTATGTAGTGGACAGCTGACAAGGGGTGGTCCTTCAGCTTCAGGGTTGAACGAGGGGCTAACAACTCACCGTACAAACGTAACAATTTGCGAAAGGAAATACACAGCCTGGCAACTGTACATATTTTTTTTCTCAGGATATGGGCAGTTGGGGGGCTCTTGTGAACGCGGGAATGAACCGTCGAATTTCTTAAAATTCGGGGGAGTTATTTTTGACTAGCCATGTAACTATTAACTTCTAAAGAAGGATTCTGCTCCGTATAGTTAGTTAGCAGGCAAATTCTGTTTTAAACACTTTCTATGTGATGCAAGCGGTCGTATTTAACACAACACAAGGTAAAAAACTTTAGGTTTTGCTTGACCAACGGCCGTGCAATACCGGTTATTTCTCGATCGATTACCAAATTAAGCAACCTTGAGCATGTCAGTAGTTGAATGGGTGACCGCCGGGGAATACCGCGTCCTGTTGGTACCGTCGAGTATCTAAGTACCTGGGCCAGCTTTCTGGAAGTAGGTGACTGTGCGAATGAAATGGTTGCGCAACAGATGCAACACACACGGTCGAGCTGCAACAGTACCTGCGGTGCCGCACTTCAAGTATAAACACTTTTGAGGCGCCTTCGCAAAATCGTGAAAAGCGGCTATTCGCTTCGTCATGTCTGTCCGTCTGTCCGCATGGAACAACTCGGCTCCCACTGGACAGATTTTCATGAAATTTTATTTTTGAGAATTTTTCGCAAATTTTCTTTAGAATGATAAATTTTTCCGACAAGAGTTTTAAAGAAAATCAAAACACACATTTTTATGTTCAATAACTTTTTTTTCCGAAAATTGTGCTATTTAAAAGATAATGTGGAAAAATATTGTAGAGCCGGGCAGGCCACAGATGACTATATAATAAGGCGCATGCGCATTGCGAGCTGGATACCTAAGGCTACAAATACACACTTACAACACATAATGCTTTGTGTTTTTCCACGGCAAAAATGGTTGTACGAACGCGTCTTAATATTACGTTATACGTACATCGCCTGCCTTGTTTTGGCTCTGCTCCCGCGTGTTTAATCACCATGGCTTGACATACGCAAGCGTTGTGGTAAAGTTTTATGCATTTTAACTTCACATCTTACTACTCCGTCCCCATTTTCCCGGCTGCTGACCGTTTCCCAGTACGATACATCTAAGACGTTATGTACAGTACAGTACTGTTATTCTCACCTGGAAGCAAATCTCAGGCCTTCGATCTGTCACCCATTCGTTTGCTGACTGATATCTTGGTGTATACTGACACTAAATTAGCACCTCATAACTTACTAAAACTAACTAATTAACCACGTGAAGTTGGGTCTTGCTTGAAAAGTTAGTAGTTGAGAATTCAGGTCAAAAATCCCTTGACGCTGAAGACAAAGGCACTACAAACCTTCAAAACGTCGGAAACCGTTTACCAATCAAAACGGTGTGACATTTCAGAAGGTTTGAATGTCCGGCAAAGGCTTCGCGCGAACCTCAAGTGTCGCATGTTGGTAGTTGTTTGGTTGTAATGCATGACGTCAGAGCACGGTGACTGATCATCTTACACTGTGACATTTTGGGCATCAGACTTTTAGGATTTCCAGCCAAAATCCTCTATGTATTTCTCTTTCATGCGTGCCTCATGCCCCATCCATCTTATCTTCGTTGACAATGAATGAAACTTTCGAAGTTCCTAATTATGCAGTTTTCTCAGCGACCTGTTATTCAATTTAAAGCTTTCAGTGCGACTAAATTCAGTTCAGTATTCCTGGGCTAGCAGCAGCGTCAGGTGGCTGAATGGCAAATAAAGCAACGTTTCGAGGACCATGTCTCCTATTCCTTCTTTGTTTTCCTCAGTACCCTTCTGTCCTAAACTCTCAGTTTATGTTCTGTCCTTAATGTGGGAGAAGAAGATTCGTACCCACACAAAACAACAGACTCGTACAGTTTTATGTAGTGTAAAATTTACACTTTAAGACATTAGAAGGATAGACTGTTATCGACGGAGTGGTTGCAGGCGTTTTCCGAATTTTATCTGCGGATAATTTCCCCGTGAAAGAAATGGTTACTTGTTAGTGCCGTTCCCAAATATTTTTGTGATTCTATGGATATTGGCATGTTTCATACAGAGCTTTAGGCATGCTTATTATCTACTTACAAAATGTCGTGTAGAGGCTCTCGCCGTTAAACTGAAAGCTAGCTACTGATTCGCGCAGAGGTCACATTTTCTTTTTATCTTCTGCATAAAGAAGATACTTACGAACACCTATCTGCTTCTTCCACATAAACTTCCCGAATCTTAGAGTAGCGTGTCAGTTGAGCGGTGATCATACTGACATCCAGCGCGAGCCGCCTTCTTTGTGGCACTGATAGAAAAACAAAACTATCCACAAACATGATCCACATTGAAACATTGTTTATATGAAATGTCATGAAAATCTTCCAGTCGTTTCAAAATGGGCATTTGCGCGAAAGAACACACGGATTTGATTACCTTTGTGCATGACCTGATGTTTTCTTTTGAAGTGAGAAAGGTCGTGGTAATGCCATTTCAATAGTTTGTTCTATTTAAGGAGGCAGTTTCGAAACAAATTCGTTTAAATTATTCAGCCGTTACTTATTTTAAACGAGTTCATAAGTCGTTGCCTTTACCCCTTCTGACCCTTCATGCGCAGAGCAGAATGTGGAAAATGTTTTTGGAATGGTTAATGAATGTAAAAGTGATATGACGTCAGATATGCGATCGAAATATGTTTCAATATATTCGTGCGTCCAACTTTAATATACACTCGCGAAGTTATAGATGTGTATTGGGATATTTTTTATGTACTGCAATATTGGCTACTCACTTGTGTGATTAACGAACGAAGATTTACATAAAGTAAGTGTGTGCCGAATAAGTCAGCACCGCAATGTAGCCCCTGTTTTATATGCCGTAGGAAATCGATTCGAGTCTCGGCTGAAGAAGCGCATATCCAGAACTGGGTTGTACTCAGTATTAAAGACGCGTTCGCATAAGGCGAGAAAATCGTCTGTTAGCTTTGTCGTGTCTGTCCGTCTGTCCGCATGTAGCAGCGCAGCTCCCACTGGACGAATTTTCGTGAAATTCGACATTGGAGACTTACGAAAATATTTCAAGAGACTCCATATTTGGTTGAAATCGGACGAAGTAGCGCGCGCTCTACATGACGACGCAAGTTACGTTTATATTCTTCATGGCATTACGAATTATTTTGTGGCTGGACAGCAGTGCAAAGGGAACCGATTCTTTCACTTTCTTGGTACCAGTGAACACTTTTGTGTTGTTGACAGCTACATATAGTCAACAATAGTACAAAAACAACGTACTGCTACGTTTCCATAGTAACAGTTGTTACAAAAACGTGCCACAAAAATGTCACAAGCACATTGCCTGTCGTATTACTTATTTCTTCAAGAGAATTATTACATATTACTTTATTAAGCAACCGCTGATTCCCTGCAGGTTTAAACTTTCACAAGCGTCTTCACCTTTTATTAGAGAAATGTCGGCTTGGAAGTGCATTACTGAAACAGAACAAGTTGACAAGTTGATAGTGTGGGAATCTTTCTTATACACATCGGTACCCACTTGAGTCAGGGTGGGTTTTCATGGATTTCAGTGAGTCATTCCATACGAAGGCCAGAAGAATGCCCTGAGAAGGGTTCACAGATCACTAGATACCATCCCCTGCCATCTCTCTGTAGGTAAAGCTAAGACGGTCTCTTCTATGTCTTTATAAAATTACCATTCACCTAATATTATAAGTACGCCATGTGAAAGTAGTTAAATAAATTAGGAAGTAGGACACTGCGATTATTCGCGAGCGTGTTGTGCCTGAGTGTTGGAACCACTGACAGTTTCAGGAATGCAATGCTATTTCGATACTTGACGGGCTGGTGCTCAACCATTGGGCACGGACTAGTGGAGGAAATGCCTGCTGCTGAAGATGAAGACAGTGGTATCCTTCGAAATGTCGGTAACCTTATACCAGTCGAAACGGCGTAACAACCCAGATGACATGAATCTTCAGCATCGCCGTTATGACAAGTTCAGCTGTCACATTTAAAGTTCAGTTTGCGGGGTTCTGTTGGTTCTTCTTTCACTCAAGTGTCATTAACCAGAGCTGCTGAAAGAGGTACCAATCACAAAGCGACGTTTCTCGTTCGTGGCTTGCAAAGGTTTGAAAGTAAAAGCCACGTGTTGCCTTAACGTGGAAGAGTTTTGAGTGTTCTTTCAAAGGTCAATTGAATGTAAAGTTAAAGCGCCTGAAAGTAAATTAGATCTATCGAATAGCGTTGAAAGTTTTTTGTGTCGCGATTTCATGGATTTTTTGCACAGAAATATTCAAGTTTCCTTAAGGTTTTCTTCGATAATTAGCGTTCACTGAATCACAAGATGAAAACGTTACGCTTCAATTCATCATCGAGAGACAAGAAAGTCACGTGTTTAACCCGTTGAATAATGTAGAGACGACGGAATTCATCTTCCAACGTTTAGAAGTTTAGTGGAAGTGGAAGGTTAAGGGAGGGGTTAGAGGGAGAATTGGAAATGGAACGAGAATGGAAGAAACTTTAAACCTAACATTATTAGCTTTTCCTTCCTTTTTAAGTTATAAGTTAATAAAGTAAAAAGTAAACGTAGCATAAAATATTTTTGGTCAAAGGAATTTGTCTTCTAAGCGATGATTTATAACTTGAAATAACTTTTTGTATTATCTATGACCTAGATATTTGTCTGAGCCTCCGATGTTAGGTATATCTTATTTTTCTTTCGGATAGCGGGGAAAGAATATACATTTCCGTTATAGAAAAGATGTATAGAATTTCCGACGCATTACAAATGCTCCACTTCTCACCGTGCCTTGACTCCTGTGGTCTCTTTCTGTACCAGTTAGCTGACGCAGAAGTTAGAAAGGAAATGGACGTGTGTGAGTTTGACAGATGTTCAGAGGCAGACCTGGGTTGCTGGACCTCCTGAATGTCTGTTGCCTGCCTTGGGATCTGGAACTGGAAAATGGACATGTGTGTAGGCATATGGCACCTCCAGTGCCCTTGCTTTCTCCTTCACACTGATATCGTCCACAGCGCCGGTTCTATGTCGTTACGTCTCTCTCTCTGTCTGTCTGTCTGTCTGTCTGTCTGTCTGTCCAAACCTCCTTTCTGCTGTATCGAAGCTTCCTCCATTGCATGGGTGAAGTATTCGGAAAGCTGGGAGATAAAATAAAAGAGATCGATAGGCAATAGAATCGATTCTTGACGTGTAGGGCAAATGTAAAGCCAAACTTATTCATTTCGCCTGGCTAGTTTTATCAACCTCTCTTTCCAGTGTCTTTTTTTTACTTCTATTTTACCTCCAGTTCAGCTTGAGACATCCCATCGGCTGTTCTCTGGGAATACGCGGGTGTGATACCGTGTCGCAAACGCTGTTGGAGCTCGCGACGTATCAGACACGTCAGTTATTTCAGTGCCTGCAGAGCATATACCCCCCCCCCTCCTTCCCATGCCCACCCACACACACACACACACACACACACACACCAGATAATACTGTCGTGATATTTCGAATATAGGCAGGATTAATTCCGCGCTCCAGCTGTACTGATTCACACAAAGTGTGAATCAGACAGTTTCTCTGTTAACGTAGTTTACGTGCTGGTGTAGTACGTAAGACGGAAAGTAGAATTGCATGAACAATTCTGCCGCAAAGGGTCCACTTTGGAGACTGGGCATAACCTGGTGATTTTATTGTTTTAGATAAATAGGGAGTCTTAATATTTGCCCGTAGTAGCTCAAACGACGGCTTGCTTCCAGCTGTTATTAATACAGTACTGGATTTTCAGTTTTGTGAAACAAGGCCGATATTGGACTGTGTAATTTTGTCACGATCCAAACGAGATAAAGGTGGGGAGTCGGCGTTGAGCAGTTTTCCGAGTCAGCTGCTCAAGAATTATCCTGATACGGTAGTACAATTTGTAACATCTTGACGAAATCACGTCACTGTACCCCCATCCTGAACCATTTTATTTTTGTTCATTGTCGTTTCTGTAAGATACAAGTTGTCTCATGTGATCTGTTTCGATAGGTTCTTTTGTTTTGTTCAAAATTCCTCGCCTTTTCATATTTGTCGACCAACATCCTTGTGCCTTCCACCTCATGAGATTTGCTGTTGTAATCGTATTAATGTAATTAGTCTAGGTATATGTTTTAAGGCCCTTATTGTGGCCTTTTGCACAAATCGTGTCCGTCGTTTAGGTTAAGATGTTTAGTAACAAACAAAGTCAGTCAAACACTACAGTTTACTATAAGCAAAATTATAGTACCTACATGAAGTCGGTACATGTTTTGGCCCATAATAGGGCCATCTTCTGGCCAGACCAATAAAAATATTTAGAGAACTTTGAAAATTGTATGTAGTCAAACACAACTATGTCACATGAGGTGCATTTAATGACTATATAATGGACAACTACATGTTTCGGCCTGTACTGGCCATCTTCAGGTTGTCTTAAGTTATATAGTCATCAAATACACCTCATGTGACACAGTTGTGCTTGACTACATACAATTTTCCAAGTTTCACACACACAACGGGGATGAAACACTTCTTATATTTAGAGAAAGTTAATATGAAAGCAGGTAATGTTAAAATTTTAATATTACGTCCCTTTCAATATTTTTTTAATAGTCTCGTCTGAGGATGGCCTTATTATGGGCTGCAACATGTAGGGACGTCTTGTAGGTAATATAATTTTGCTTACAATAAAGTGTTGTGTGGCTGACTTTATCTGTTGCTCTATTGTTCTGTAACACAACGGGATGCCCTGTCCAAGTTCAAATATTTAATTTAATATGCTTTTCGGTTATCCAGCTGACCTATTTTATTTTTTTTAAATTAAAAAACTTCCACTAATAATTCGTTGGAGAGATAAAATGGAAACTGGACAGATTTACTGTAGTGTTCGTGTTTGTTCACATCTGAATATTTTGAAATCAAATTTACTTTCTCATTCATAAATGTATGCAGATCCTTGTTGTCATTAAGATCCGAGAAACCTAACCCAAGATAAGTACAGAGACGGACTTTTGTTGTGTCTGGGATTCAGAAATTAGACCATACGCGTTGGGATATAGGAAGTTGTGGGAGTGTCTTAGAACGCCTGGTATCATTTAAATACTACAATGCTGGCAGAAGTAATGGATCAATTAATAATTATAGAGTATAGGGGCTGGATCTGTTTCTATTAGCGACTTCAACATCAGGAGGTTAGCAATGCTTGGTAGCAGTCATACATTAAAATAATTACAGCAACGTTGTTTTGTTATATTGAACACACACACACACACACAAACAAAGAAAAATATTTCATACGGTCTGGGTACAAATGTGTATGATGTATCTCCAGACTGAATGTAGCGTACCTGTCTGTTATATTTATTTTAGGCAAAGGAGGAGATATTAACGTATTTCTACGTTTCACTCATCTTACCCTTTTAAAGTCTAAACGTAATCTGCTTTATATAAGGAATCAGTCCTTACCGCGCAGTAAACACTTTCCACCGCGGTTATTAAAAGCAATCAGTTAAAGATGATAAAGCAAAAGTCGCTGTCTGTTCTGAGATCCGCACAAAACACTCAACGCAAAGCGAGCACCGTGTAGAATTTTTGAATCTTAACCTGGTGGTACGTAAAGAAACCGCTAGGCTTTAAAAGGTTAATTTAAAATACATTTCACTTAAACGGCGGGGAGGGGGGATGAGAAGACTGCACAAGGAGTACACGTGTCTCGTTATTTTTCCAATTTTCGCTTTTTTTTGTGAAAGTCTGCTTCAAAAATTTTGATATGGGGCTAGAAATTAGCAGTGAATGAATTGAGGCCACATTAACCTCGGAGAAGTATGGAAACAAGTTAAAGAAATAATGTGTATGTTCGAGGCATTAGAACCCTTTTTGACTTAATAGACAAAAAGATGCTATACAATAGGTGTTATACAATTTATTTATTTATATTTTTAATCACAAAATGTTTTGAATTCTGTGAAATCTTGGTTACGTTTATTGCGAGATGTAAAACAAGAAGACGATGGTCGCGCCTCATCTGTGTCGAAATTTCGAGTTCATAACGGATGTGTGCATCTGTACGTGATCAGGTGTAATAATTGTATAAAGTGTTGTTACACGCCCTATGGTTTAGCATGCCGAAGAGTGGCAAAGACCTCGTGTATTTGAGGCAGGCCAATTGGGCTTATAAGTACACAGTCACACCTCTCCTCCCAGGAGCTCTCCATGTGCCAGTGTTTGCAAAATTGGTGACAAACAAAACGACAATATCTGGGTGGATTTATACACCATTGCATACGCTAGTCGAATGAGGTCATTGGCTCGTTGATTGATACTGCCACATTTCATCACAAGATTGATAAGCTAGTCAGATTCGGAATTGTCATTGATTATGTAGGTTGCTGTGCTGGTGGGTGTATGGTATATGGAGGTTGTGTGCTGGGTACAATGGGGGCGAGTGACCGTAAGTTAGCATTAATATGTAACTTGCTAACTGGATGATATATCTTAAGAAAAAAGAGTTTACGGGTTGGAGGTTCATAAGGCGAGACCTTGTAACGCATGTAGCATCGAAGTTATAAATCGAAATTGCATTTCGCAAATAACGATGTATGTATATTGTGAATAATTATATCCTATGGTGAAGCACGATGGAATAGGATATAGACCTATCTGATGTATGACAATTATATTAACATTGTAACTAATGTAGAGTGTGTATATTCGTCTAACACAACAGCATTTGAATAAAGATAGACCATCTTGATGTCAATTGCTTTATTATTTCATTATTTAATGCTCAACATGTTTCGAAAGTTAGTACATCCATCCTCAGGAGCTTGCGACTTATTTGTTGAGTTATTTCATGGGTTGTATTGCTCTGGTTCGATGTGTG
>Ga0136643_10002366_pt1 | contig 24363 bp, 17 predicted proteins | sample TergutLab28metaG_FD_96883 | JGI IMG/M metagenome (GOLD analysis project Ga0136643, IMG submission 96883) | Labiotermes labralis P1 segment gut microbial communities from Petit-Saut dam, French Guiana - Lab288 P1 (version 3) (version 3) | ecosystem: Host-associated > Arthropoda: Insects >... | reverse complement strand
TATCGCACCTACGCATAGAAAATGAAAATTAATACTTTAGCCCTTACAAGGGCTGTTGTCAGAAATTGACTTCTTTAATAAGAAGTCCAGAACCCTTCTGCTTCGACCACTGATTTCATTTGTCGTGTCATGGACTCAATCAGTGATCGAATGTGTATATTTACTAATAATAAAATCGGAGGCAACGAAGAGCTGAATGAAGGGAATGTCTTCTGCAACTGCGTTATGGTAATTTACAATTTTATAGCCGTGGACGGAACAGGATATCTGCTGCAGGTCATGGCTGATAAAGGAGGGTAGGGAATTACCACGATCATCATCGTCATTTTCATAAACATCAAGAATTGGACCCTTTGACCCGTTCCGTCTACGGAGTTACAGCTGCTCGTGCCAAGGCTTCTTCGGTCTTCCAATTGTCTTCCTTCCTTGTGGTCTGTAGTGGTATGATTTCAAAGGGATTCGCTTTTGTGGCATTCTTTGCAAATGAAGAAGCCAGTTCCGTCTGTATTCAGGCGAAAACTGACCTGGCTGTGACAATACAGTCACAACCCTGTGTTGAACTGCCTGGTCTACGCCTGCTGACAATAAGAATGAAGGGTGTGGGTTACTCATCCATCCTTCGTAGAAAAGCCAACTAGCTAGCCTCGCGCCTGGGAAAGTTAATGTAGTTTAATTAATGTTTTAATTTGAAATTATGCAGATGTATTTTTGTTTTCGGTTAATATAAAAGCGGTGTGATTGATTGTAATGAATGGAAGACAGAGATTAGCCACGAATGCACAAATATGGGGAAAGAAAAACGACTCAAATTATGTTGGCAACTGTACGTCACGTGATTTCCAGTTCGGGACTTAGAAAATTTTAGACCGATAGATTTTTGTTCGATTGAGTGTACAACGGAAAGTATTTCTTATGACGCGGGAAATTTCACTGGCTGAGCACCTACTGACTTTACGGAAAGGACAGTCTGCTTAGTTCGTTAAGCAGGACTACTCAAAAGTCATTATCTCTTGAAAGGACAGCTGTACAAACTAGGATTACCTGACGACGCCACTTGTGGCAGATGTCAAAACTTTAACGACATGGCTTACACGTGTTGTACTATCACGGGACGGTGTAAGCTACGTCACTTTGCAACAAACTAATGCTATTAATGCAAGGTGAAGGGTTGCTGAAAGGCTAAGGGGGGGGGGGGGATACACAACAGATCGCTACTGGCGGCGGTGCAGAGCTGCTCGGATACCCACCCTTTCTATTCAGTTACAAATTTCTGTTTATTACAGACCAATGTATTGATGTTCTGTCGTTATGTGTGCATGCTACGTATCTCTGCGGACAGAGCTGCTAGTAGTTATGAATACAAACAGAAGACGGCAAATGTTTGGCTGTAGAAGGAATTACTGCTTCTGTATTGCAGTGCCCACCTTCGTCAAGTGGTTTAGGGCCTACCTCTAGAGAGCAACACCGTTTTATTAGGAGTATATTGCTACTCCGTGAAGTGTAGCATCTCGGCGTTAAGCGTAGCTGTCGTCGCAGTGCCGTCGTTAGGTATCTTTCACCATTATTCCTTCTGTAGGCAAAAAAATTTGTATGGTTTCCTGGAAAGTTCTTGTCTCAAATTCAACACTGATTGGGCAACCGCAAAAATTACGCGTACGTTTGAACATTTTGGAGAGTCTGTTGCCTCCAATATCTGATGGAGGACAGTAAGTTACTCCAGAAGGTAAGCATTCACTCATCGGACTACACGGTGTCAAAAAATAGGAAACCACAAAATGGATCTCCACCACCATCGAAACTTCAACTCTAAGTAATACACATTTAAAAAAACAACTTAGAAATTATTTAATGAGTCACAAACAAATCAGTTAAAAAACTGCTTAGGTCCTATTAACCTGCACCAACCTATTTGTTTCTACAGTAATTAGGGTGAAATAATCGTCTCAAATTTATTTATTATAAGTACGTAAGAAATACATTATGTATATAACAAAAATACCAGTTCGGACATCATCCAGACATTAGGTCCAAAAACATAACGTGATCTGCTGACAAAACCCAGCAGCGTAAAATGTTACTAAAAGATGAAGGAATATACTGATGAAATTACGTCATTGGGTGGTGGTGGGGGGGGGGGGACAGGAAACACATTTAGCCTACAGGCGGCTATCTGTTAGGAAATTAAAACACTTTTAGAACTCTAAATCCACAAAGATCGAGGTGTCTATTTTTTCAGCATTTCCCCCCACAAAGTGGCGCCCACTGTATGCTGTGGTCTCTCCCCGCGGGAGCTTACATCACGTTGTGAAAGAGCTCCGGCAACATGGACTTATCCGCCAATTGAGTCAGACAGCACTTAATCTTTCGATATCGGCAATCGATATCTGATAATAGTCGCCTCAACTCGTACTGTTCCAAACACTTTACCATAATGAAGGCACAGTGTGACATTACAGTGTCTCATCACAGCTTAACAGAGTATAAACAAAACCGCCCAATTTGTCTCACAGTTTCCTCTCCAGAAGCGATTGAAATAAGACTTACTTTGTACAATTTTCCCTTGTTCCGTGCATAAGGTGGTTCATCTCTCTAGGAATATTATAGATCGAAGAAATTAAAATGAAGTTTTCACGACGGTAAGGATTTAAAACGTGTTTTTTATATTAAGAGAGAGTATCAATCTTTCAGAAAAATGTGCTGCCATTATATTCGGTTTAAAAGTAAATATGGAGGCAGATTGTTCTTTAGAAAAGTTGGTAAAATGCTACAAAGCTACATATTGTCAAAAGTCCGTATCTGAGATGAAGAGATTATATTTGCGAATGAAGTCTACAGTATACTACAAGGAAGGTAATATAAAAAATACAAAAAATTACCCGTTGAAAGCCAAAATTAAGCCATATTATTTATATTCTCTCTCTACCTAAAAAAACACAAGTGCTTTCCTTAGAAAGATGAGTAGCTGAGTGCTGCATACGAAAAAATTTGTTGCTACCTTCCAGAATCACGCTCTATGGAAAAAAATGTGAAGTTTTTAGTGCTAAACTTAGTTGTATATTTACAAAACACTAATCACTATACTTCACCTAAGTTAATTTTGTGAATTATTGTAATCTGATACTTTTAAAGACAGGCATTAACACAAATTATAAACGAAGATTAAGTTCGTACCGCCCTGTAAACACACTCCTCCATTATACAAATCAATCAGCAAAAGCTGCGTTGAGAAATAACTGCTGTTATTCCTAAGAAACATAAAAAATAATTAAATTTACTATGCACGCAGATAATTTAACGCACAAGATTTGGAGGAAGTATAGAACAGCTGACAGACATTGGGGAATCTGCAGCCAGGAACCGCTCGTAACCTACCATATTATTACAATGGATCGTACGAGAAATATGGTATCAAAAAGTGGAATGGAATGAACTGGATCATATCAAAGTACACAAGCTGATTCCTGTAAACACTACAAACTTCGCTTTCGTAGAAGCTCGGAGTGCTGGCCGGCTGACTCACAATCAGTGACTAAATGCAGACCTTGCCTGACGTAATGGTTTCCTAGTTATATATATATCGTCGAACAATGGGTCAGTGAACTGCTAGTTGCTGCTTTCAATGTAACGTCAATGATTTAACCTGCTGGGACTAAAGGAAAGTTGGTATTTGAACTGGAAGTAACTTGATTGCTTCGTTACAACTTTGAAGCATCTTAGACCATCCATAGAACAAAACTTTACCCGAGAAATCGTGTTGGACTTCCTTCGATGGGCCCAATAAATCGTCTCACCTGCCGTTCGAACAATCGATACACCTGCAAGCCCAGCACTGCCCCCCTGGGGAACCCCACACTGAGCGCCAATCACCTGCTATGAGCATCTGTGTAATAATGCCTCTGCTTTGTATCGATAGCGAGGTAATCGATTGCGAATGCGGAGAAGTGCTTTCATAGAGATGGAACAGAATATCCAGTATTTGAAAAGGGAACAATCTTGCGTGTACAGAGTACATGTAGGGGGAACAAATCACATGAATACATACACTTCTCAGGCGTCGGCCCAGGATAATGCATTCAGTATGTAACTCAGCTACGGTTTCGAAGACCGAGGAATCGGGTTTCTATTCGTAGAGTTCAAATCAAATCTGAGGCGTGCTCAGCTTCTTCTCTTGGGTACCGGCGGCTGTTACCTCGGCGGTAAATTAGTCGGTGCGTGAAACTGACAAATCATTTTCACCTAGTATTCGTTCATACTTGACACTTAATTTGGCGCAAGGACAAATCCTACCGTTAACTTTTAATTACGCCTTACCAAAGCTCTTCAAACAATTCGCTGAATGCGTTCATTGGCCCCATTTGAAGGTCCAAAGGTACACCATCAGAAGAGGATGGAGTAATTCGTTTAATTACGGAAGCTATACAAGTACATCTAACTGTAACTAACTGCCTGTTTATAATGGCAAGCCCTTCTTTATAATGCCTGACAATGAAAAGAATAAAGAAAAATACCAGCCCAAGTATATGTGTTGAGTCGGATTCGAACACGTATGTTCACACTAAAGATCTTGAACTTCTTATACTGAAGGGCTACTGGGATCACTAATAGGTAACTGTTAAGTATACATTTTCAGCAGCATACTCCTAGAGGAAGAAATTCATTTGTATTTGAGTGGAGCCACTGTCCGTAAGATGAAGTGATGCAGTGTCACTAGGGATTCCCCTCTTGAACCAACTGATATGTATTCCGAGAACGGGCGACTCCAACAAGATGTCAAATAGTTCCCACGAGATAGCATACCGGTAGATAGAATCACCGGACTTTCGTTTCGTTCCAGACCACCGCCACTGTGAAAAAGCCAAAGGAACCTCTTACTGGCATGATTTTGTAAACCGCACACCTCTTGTTTTATGAATATACAGTTGCCAAAATATTTTATTAAATCATTTTACTTCAAGAAACACGGTAGAATTAAATTTTACAAAATGTATATTCTTTTTTTGGACTTCTTGCCTTTTAAGATGAAGCACGACGATCATTGGAAACTTCGGAAAAATTTCAATACAAGATACAGCTTCATAAACCAGAACACGAGAAAACATTCGTGGTACGTATTATCAAGCGTAACCAACCTTGCGGAGTAGAGTTCTACTTGAGACACTAATATCTATTCAGCTAGCCACGAAATTCCCTGCATTTTATGGAACCCGAAAGTTTATAACTCTGTTCAGAAGGGCCTATCTTCACCCATATCAATCCAGTGCACGCCCTAACATCGTGCTACTTTAAGATATATCCTATTATTATTCTACCCTTCACGCCCAGGTCTTCCAAGTCTTATATGTCCGTCAGATTTCCTCTCCAAAACTCTCCATGGATCTCTGTTCTTCTCCCAGAGTTCCATATGACCCTCCCATCTTATTCTGCTTATTCCATCACCCGAATAATATTTGGTGAGTGAGGAGCAAAATCGTGAAATACTATTGTTCAATTTTCTCCGGCTTTTTGCCATTCGATTCCAAATATCTTCCTCTGCACTCCATTCTCTAAAATCCCCTGCCCACACGCTTCCTTCAATGTGAGAGACCAATTTTCTTAGTCCTATAAAACAACGACAAAATTGTGGTTCTAAGTACCTTAATCTTCTTGTTTTTAGGTAGCAAATGGGAAGAAAAAATATTCCGGACCGAATGGTGGCAAGCAATCCACAAATGTGAAACACTAATAATTTTTTCGTGCACATAGTTTTCATTTGATAGTGTCGCTTAACAATATTTGAAATTTCCAAAGTTTTCAAAGAATATGCTAGCTACTTTATATTGTCTTTTTGTCATACATTACAAAAATACTTTCAAAATTTATGAACTTTCTTTCGAGAAATTCTTTACTAAATCCGTTGGTTACGTCATTGAAAACACCACGGTGAATATGACGAAATTTCTTAGGGGAAATCGGAGTTAAGAAAAAAGTGACCCCTATTAAGAAATCGAACATTCATTACATAAGTGTTTCGGATGGATAATTTACACAGAGTAGACAGTTTGGAATGACAAAGGGTAACAACAAATATAACATTGATATCTGACTAAGTGTGAGGGTGTGCAGTGTCCAACTATCCATCACAGCTGTGTCCCCAGGAAATAAGGATCCCTCGCTGCGGTAGCCACAGCTTTTCCATCCACGTGTGTAGAAAACGAAAACCTCGTAAATTTCAAATCCGCATTTCTCAAGACATGTTTATTCAGACTTTGCAAATGATAATTGGCACTTGTTCGTGTAAAATAGGAAATTTGTGTTTACTTCAAGGTCCTTCCCCTTTGACATAATTCATTGAGTCAGCACAAAACTAGACAAACATTGTACTGTTTACAGAGTGCCTTGGCATTCAAATGCCACTTAATTTCTTTCCAATGTAGCGAAACAGATGTCTTAGCTACTGGCCACGACGTACTCGCAGCTGAACAAACAGTTCGCCTGCACTCACATCAAACAATAACACTGGATTAGCCCAAACAAAGGAGAAGGAAATAATTGGCACATGTAGCTATTGTTTTGACAGCCTCCCGCCGGATATCCGACCCGCCTGGTTCGCTACACTGGGACCGCAAAACGACGCCACCCTCTTAGTAAATTAACGCACTGAACAGTAATTCACTGTATGGACTAGCGTTCATTTTGAGACGTTCATATTTGCAACCACTTAGCACGCATTTCACGAACCCCAAATTATTTGTGTACTGACTTCGCTTATTTGGAAGAGTATCAGCTAAGACAATCAGTATAGGGGTGAAATGACAGGACGATTAGTTAATAATGGTTTGAAAATAATGTAGAAGGAAGTGGTCCTAGCTAAGGAGGTAACACACTTACATTTATCTGGACTGAATAAGACAAACCATAAAAGACTTATGTCGGAATACCTGAACCACGACATTCCGTTGAAGTCAATTCATTCTGCCAGCTGATGCTTTGTGACTTCGAAAGCTGACAGCGTATCGTTATACGACTTACGGATTAAAAACAAATAATATTAATATTGTTTTGTATATTTCCTTAGTCTGAAGAGGTGTCAGAGAAAGACACGGGCTCAGTTTTCAAGCTTTCAGTGTCACTGGAAGGACTAAACTGCCTATACATGATACCACAAATTCAACCTAAATACCATGACAATAAAATGCGGAATTTGTTCCACCGAAACGTCGATAAACACATCCAAATTTCACTTGGTGAAACAGCAGTATCAACATCAACAGTAATACACAATGAAAAACAAGACTCAGTTAATAAATAACACAAATGTAATAACAGAAGACAAGATGAGTAAAATATCCATCCCAATAACAGAAACAACATATGTGAGATTTTCGGTCATATAAATGATCAACTTAGGAGCCATAATATCAAATAAAATTAATAATAAGCCTACTGCGAACTTAGACTTATATACAAATTAAACCTATTAAATACGAAACAGCATATAATCTATATAGGATACAAAACTGTCCTTTTGCATAAGAACTACTTCGTACACTTCCAAAGATAGACGGACGTAGGAGGATCCGGAACTGGAGGACATGATCAACTTCAGAACTTCTGAACATCCGAAAAAACTTTTATCACCCGATGCTTGAGTTGCAAGGTAATAAAAATAAAGAAATGAAGAACCATTGCTTGACAACAAAGATTTGTCTATTGTTTCTGGTTGTTATGGGGATTACTTTGTTTTATGTTCGGCTTGACTTATGCTTACACCATAACTTACCATCTATAAAAAGCGCGAAATGAAATGAGGACCTGTTCCTTGTCTTGCAAACTTAATACGACGATTCTTATAATAAAAGCCAACGAGATGCACTATTTCTCAAATTTATTTTGATAAGGAACTCTACATGTGTCGGACAGCTCTACTGTCCATCATCAGGAGGCTCAACACTGTATACACAGCAATAGGTATTTGTCATGTTAGTTATGTTGACTGTCTGCTAGCTAGGATGACCTAGCTAGTAAACAATCAACATAACTGGCATGACAAATACCTATTGCTGTGTGTACCGTGTTGAGACTCCTGCTGATGGACAGTAGATCTGTCCGAAACATGTAGAATTCTTTATCAAAATAAATTTGAGAAATAGTGCATCTCGTTGGCTTTTATTGCAAGAAAATATCACATTGGACGGTTCTCTGAATGTCAGATTCGTTATACGGTGACTTGCCTTTCACTACGACGAGCAATTGTCGACAGTGTTCATTAGGTCTGATGCTATCCGCACAATAACGACATATTTACATTCGAAACATCCTGTAGAAGAACGAACAGGAAGTCGCAATGCAAATGAAATCGCACCCCACCACCCTATATATAACCCTCTTATTGCATTTTACCTCTCCCTCCCTTGCCAAATTTGCATTCCGTTAACGGGTACTGTCTGATGGTATTTCATCCCTAACATATAGAAGATTTCATGTTGTCTTTTATTAAAAAAGAGGGTTGTGTTGAGGGTGAAAACATTAACAGTGAGGTCAGAATGACAGATTTCAACATTTGAGTGTTTCAAGTCTAGGAAGAGGCGGCATTAATAGGGACAGTGTAACCCTGTAATCTAATTCTGAGATGAAATACAATAGAAGAAACTTTCTTCACCCCCAGATCCTCCCCCTTGCTGCATAAATGAGCAGTAACTTTGAACGACCAAATGAAAAGTATTTTTATACCATAGCGGAACAAAATTAATAAAACCAATTTCAAATTTCCTCAACTGTCTGTTTCAACAACTTTCGTAAATGCTTTTGTGAATTCTAAATTTATCCTCATTCATGTTTTTGTGATCACTGTTGTTGATTTTGTTTGTGTAGCCAAGCCTTGGTGTACGTACAGCGGCACGGAATGGTGTAGGCATAAACAAGGGAGGTTCCCCTATTGACAGATGCATACGTTAAGGATTCAAAGTCCTTAATACACTTAAGCACATCATGCGAGGACTGGAAACAGGAGAGGGCAGTTCCGCACATTGCAGCCGCTATGAGACGCCACTGGGGAATGGTGCGCAGTGCGACGAGAAGGAAATAAATGACACAGTTATTGAGTTCTCACAACGTTACTTTACATAGTACATTTTGACGTCATATTGTAAGTGTTATGTGTTTCAATCGTAGGCTACAAGATATTTTCGTGAATATTTTTTACATTACGATTTCAATGCAAATTTATTCAATAGTATACCAACTTCAGGCAAACATATTTCACTATCATCAGTATTCAATTTGTTTATTAATATGGAAAATAAAACAAGGTACAAAATGTCCACAGTGTAAGACACTTCTTGCAAGCCCACTTTCTTGTTGTTGTTACTATCCGTAAATTATTTCAGTGCAGTTGTCAACTGTTTACACGGAACTTTGGTTTGCCCTGTTTCTTGTATTTATCTCGCAAAGGTTATATCGAGTTTCCCACATTTATCGCGTAAATGGCGAAATCAATGAAGCCTGCACTTTCTTCGAAACTAGTGAAGTGTCGTTTTCAAGAAAAAGTACTTTTCTATGCAATGCTCACCAGTTGCCGGAAGAACATTGCTTTTTGGAAGGTTCCTAGGCTTCGCCCTTTTGTCCTTCTGGTGAGAGTAACATGTGGATGAAAACGAGGATGGAGCTGATACTGACAAGGGAAAACTGAAGTAACTGGAGAAAAACCTGTCCTATTGCCACTTTGTCCACACAAACCTGGCACAGAGAGCGTCAGGATCGAACAAGGGGCTTCACGGAGAAAGACAGGTGAAAAACTTCCTTTTTTCAGTAGAAATTTTAAAAATAATCAGTATACTTTTAATTATCTACATAAAGAGGAGCTTAATGATATGTACTCCTCACCCAAGATTGTTCGGGTAATTAAATCAATAAGAATAAGATGGGCGGGGCATGTAGCATGCATGGGGAGTGGAGAGGCGTATACAGGGTTTTGATGGGGAAACCTAAGGAAAAGAGGCCACTTGGGAGATCCAGGCGTAGCAGGGAGGATAATATTAAGATGGATATTTAGAAAGTAGGATGTGGGGGTATGGACTGGATCGAGCTGGGTCAGGATAGAGACAGGTGGGGGGCACTTTTTACTGCGGTTATGCACCTTCGGGTTCAATAAAATGCGGGGAATTACTTGACTAGGTTAAAACCGGCTAGCTTCTTAAGAAGAACTCTGCTCCATCGAGTAAGTAAGTAAATAAGTAAGTAAGTAACCATACTTTGAATTAGATTATCACAAATCCAATATTTCGCAATATTACTAAAATGTGTTCGACAAAGTAATTAATATAAATCACTTCCGTGTTTCCAGATCATGTACATTCATTCATGCTACACTGAAGCAGTGACCTGTAACACAAGCTGATTCACGTGACTGTCTGCCATAATGCATCCAAAATCAAATTTAGGCAGGATATTGTGTTTCTGATCTACTTTCAACACATAGCCTCTCTTGATACTCCAACAGCAGTCCCATCTAACATAAAACTGACCCGAACTGTCGACTGCCCATTTTTTTTTATCACAACTTTGTGCTTCTAAGCGGCCACTTTTAAGCACTAGAATCCCAGCGCTACAAGCCACCAACTATCGGATGGCACAGCTACCGCACTGTCCCATTTCTGATATACATTGTCATTTGGACTGAGTGTGCAACAGTTGTTAGGTTTTTCGAATGTAACATTTGCTGACCAATCATGAAGTTTATTCATTTCCTGTATAGCTGTGGAAGATAGTTCAAGTAATCCCGTTATACTACCTTCTTCCTCAAGTCCACCTGTACTGCAAGTAGCATGATTCTCTGGACACAGTATCACAATGTCCACAACAATAACTTCAGTCAAAGCATCTTACAGGAACTGGCACGTCTTAATGTACGTTTCAGGCTGAATAAAACTTCTTAATTCCATTACTGTGTACATGAATTCACCGTCTGCACCACCAAGCCACACGAACCTGCTTACTGTAAGTGTGCTGGTTTCTGTCCCTGCTTGCACAACTACACATCTCGTCTTTACCACGCCGTTCCTCATTGATGGATTTTCTAAAATCTCACTTTCTCTTTTGATTTCCTATCCTTGTATGTGAAGTTCCATCATTTCCAAAGCGCTATATTCATATATTTCATCTGTGTTTGCTTCTCCTTTTGCAATGTGAATCTTCCGTCCAATTTCCCTCGCTTCCTCCAGTAACAAACGAAAATGCTGCCCAGTCTCATGCAGTACTGCTCCTGATTGCATATCAGGTTTCAAGGCGCATAAGTAGCCAGTCTTGGTTCTCATCATCACAAATGAATGTAAAAGAACCTGACCCGGTCTAGGCAATTTTCTTTGACCTAAATATCAAATATTTATTTTCTTGTTTCTTCATGGGATACAGTGTTGCAAAGGAACATCATGTTTTGCTGCGAGGTTGATATCATTTTGCACTGCCACATCAACAACAGGTTTTAACTCTTGGAAAATGATGTCCTTCACCGTTACCATCACAAGCGTAGGAAACCAAATCTCGTTTCTTTACACTTTCGTCGTGAAATTTTCCAAAATTCCTACCAACCTGCAGGTTTCAGTATGTTTCCAATATAGTAGTACCTTTAAATTCTCTGTAAAATTAGTCTTTCTTGAAATGATTCTTCAAATGTAATAATATCAGGAGACATGTTGATAAACACAGTTTAATCATCTGTTTATCTTCAATTTAACTGCCAGGCAATATTTAACAGGTGTTCCATAACTCCGCAACTGCATTCAAATCGGACATTTGGCGCCGTATCAAGTCACCACAGATCTGAAGACCTAAGCCATAACATGGCGCAGGCGAAATATTGAGACCGTCAATTGTGTTTTAGTCCTTGGGCCGTACTTCACAGTAAACACTATCTCCGTAATAAACACCAGCCACAACAATGTAAGTACGTCTTCCCTTAATGTGCCCGTCACTTTTGTCCTATTTCAAGAAATATCGGAATGTGTCAACAGAGTTTAGTCCAGATTCCAAATACGAATTTTCACGAAAGCCCTCTGGTAGGAACCACTTACTCCACGCCTACAGACTACCTCACTGACTGACATGAAATCGCTTGCAGTCACTCCTCGCTTTTGCTAACGAATTACCAATATTCGAAGCGGTGGACGTCATATAAGACTGAGCTCTCAGTGCGGGCACTTCGTTACCTTTATTATCACTTCGATACAGTAGAAACGGTTGTAAGTACTGAAGGCACCGGCGTGAATTAATTCATATCACAAACAATAATGTATTTGATGAAAGCAGTCCTAGAATACAATTTAAATACGAGTAAAAGACACGCCAGTGCACCTTGTTTGACTTTTTTAAATTGACAATCATACCTAATGTACGAGATAAGACAAAAAAACCACTCCTCATATTATTCAAACTCAAAAAAGTCTACCAGTTAATATGTTTTTCTTTTTATTATCTAGTTTAAGGCAGATCAATCGCATTATACCAACAACAATTTGTGAAAGAACTTAGCACTAGTTCTAAGATTGCATACTGCTTGTAACACCGAGACATGGCAAATTTTTACTGTAAAAAGTATTCAAGAAGTACATTCGTCTGTATTATTGTAGCGGTAAACCAACTCCATGCAGCAGTTTCAGATACATACAATTATAGTCGCTACAATGGCTACGCTATGGGAAGGGCGAACCGGCGTTAGATTCCTGATAGGAACAAGAGATGCTTTTTTCTCCAAAATGTTCAGACTGGCACTGACGTGTAATCCAGTTTCCTATTCAGTGGTTGTCTGGAGTTCTTCCTCCAGCGGCAAGGCGGCCATCCAACACCTATTCAATGGTAACAGGAAAATCTTACCGAGAGGTAAAGCGGTCTAAAAGTGAGGTCACTTACTCGCTTCCAGAATTTAAGAATTGCTGAATTGTTGTCTTGAATCCCCCATACATTTTCATGACATGATGATTAATAAAGCACAAGGAGAACACAGGTTTTGACCACGTTAAACATTCAGATTTGGGGTTACTGTATTGTGACACCAGGTAGACTAGTAAACATTTGCAGAGCTGTCTAGGAAATCTGCCGTTTTTATCTTCAAGAAAGGGAAGTTACTATGCAAGTTCTTTTGAAACGTCGGTGTCTACCAAATTACACGACTTCTCTTTTAATCAGATTATAGTAATTTAAGGCAATATCTTTACACTTCCGTGTACGGACTGATGGGAACAACAAGAAACCACGGGCAGAATAAACGGTGTCCCGGTCCAGTTTTGAACCAAAACACAGGTTGCAAATTTTACTGATTCAGTCAAATTGTATGGACAGCGGGCTACTGTTGAAACCGTAATAAATGAAGGTATTCCTTGTCCAGCGACTGTTAGCTTCTAAAGGTCTCTTCTCCATGGATTTGACAGTACGTTTTATCGCAGTATTTCTCAAATTTTTAAAGACATACGCAAGAATATTTATAAGTTATTCTTAATAAAGACACAGCAAAGCAGCAATTCAACAGTACTTCTTCATGTGGTCCAACTTTCTCGAAATTTTCTTAAAATTGCCTCCATAGAGCAAAGTTCCTCACGGGAAGCTCATCGTTAATGATAATGTAAACAGTTTTCAGTGGTAAGGAACTCGACGGCTCATTACCCTTTTCACAACATCCTGCCACTGGTCCACATCCTCAACCACACACATCCAGTGGTCACCCTGCACTTCTACATGATTTCATTCCCTCAGGTTTACGTACCAAACTTTGTGTGCATTGTCTTATCTCCCATGCATGCCACAGATACCACCAATCTCATCCTCCTCGAGTTCATCACCCCCATTATACTTTCAGGAAAGAGTAACAATTACTTGTATTAAGCCCCTTGTTAATGCAGTTCGCTCCTTCCTCCTGTCATTTACACTTGGTGCCACCTCGCCGTCAGTCTATTCTCAGACACCCTCAGTTTATGCTCACTTTATGCGACAGACCAGTTTTCACACTCGTACAAAGGGAGTGGAAAATTTGAGGTTTTCTAATATCAAAATTTAATTAAAATAAAATTTAATTACACGCAGTAACAATAATAAGAGAAATAAAGGACGGGAGTTCACACAGATACAAGCTGCACTAATAAGGAGGTCTATGTTCTGTACGTCAGAGTAGACCTACACACAGTAATCGACAAAAGTCAGGAATGTCTGGGATTGATCTGCGGACTTCCGAGTATAGGAATCCACGCCGCGTTTGATTTCAACCCCGCAGTTACGTACAAGCCCTCGGCATGGAGTGAGAGAAGGGGCGGCTAAATATTCATATCGTGGGGAGCTACCCCAAACCTATTAATATGATGATGGGAGTAAATCCCAAGAAGAACCAACCTGAAGTGTTGAAAAGATGCATTTTCAAATCCACACATATTTCATACTAAAAGACGACTTGGAAGCATTTCACTAAGCACTGATATTAAAGGCATATTCATTCATCATCATCATTATCAAAACCACCACCACTACGTCAAGCATAGTACAATCCACCTTACACCTTTAACTTCCCGTCCCTTTCTTAAACGGTAATCATCTTCTCGCAGTTAGTGTGTAATTGTTCAGGCATTACAGTAACATCCGTTGTTTAGATATGGTGTAACAACCGGATTCCACGTCCCTTCATTTCATCTTGTACTGTCACGTTTCTAATTTTTTTCGTGTTAGACATTTCTAATCCCAACTTTAATTGAAGCCTACGTCTGTTCCACTCATCTTAAAAATGTCACCCTTGCGTATTGAATTTTGACTCCCTTTTTACGACCCACGCTTCATTTCCATGAGTGCAGTAACTGTGGAGTATTACTTTAGTTCATTTTCTGGTTTTACACTGTAGTGGCGCCTAGAGACTACCTTAGAGCCCACTTACAATGTTAACCTTCTATAAAGGGCAATCTCAAGCTTTAAGGGCTCCTTACACAGTAAACCACAACTCCTTAGATGGCCTGGCTTGTCTGTCTGTATGTATGTCTGCTATCACCCAGTTTGGTGGACAATTATTTTTTAAATTCAAAGTCACAGTTTTGCAAAAGAAGGTTGACAGGTTTTACCGATTTTCAGCTACGCTGACTCACTTTATATGAGGTCATAAATAGTTAATATGAGGTGGAAGATGGGCTAAATATGATCTGATATTTCATCGTTCTTTTCGTTCAAGAAAATAAGGCCAAGAAATGTTTGTGTTCTTCACAGCATTCAGACAGATTCTGGGCGCGTTTCATTTGTCTACTGATAATGGGTTTTCCCCAGGACTAAAGCAGTTTGGGAATATATTTAACCAATCACCTTCATCAACTGTCTAAATTTAGAAGGCATGAAGGTGAATAAAACTTGTAACTCAAAATTTATACCTTAATCTATACTTCTTCAGAAAGTGCTCTTTAATTAAACACTGGGAAAATTTACTTTAAAATCTGACATCAGCTCACAGCTTATTTAAAAAATTAAACGATGAGAAGAGATAAAGAACGCAATATCAAAAGTGTCTTTTTAAGAGTTATGTACATACATATAAAGTATGTTACTGAAACAAGAAATCTGAAATATGAAAGTCCCAAAGGACGGCATTTAAGCGAAATCAATATGACTGCGTGAAACTATTTTATACACAACAATATACAGCAGGTGCTGAAGTCTGGCAGCGCCTGACTACTGTGTTATATGTACCACAACCGCAAAACAGAGAAAGTAGAGTTCTTTTGTCGGCTGGATGATAATACGATGCACTTCACCAAAGAAACTGTATAATATAATACTGATGAAATCAACCAAGTCTGATTCTGATCTTCACGCGAAAGAGGGTTTCTCCTACTACAACTTTACGAGCCATTTAACGAAACCATCTGTAAAGCCACCATTACTGAGGGTCACGCTCAAGCTTATTTCAAAATATTCGAGCTTTGTTCAAAGATAAGTAAATACACCATTTACTGTTCGGTTTCGGCGAATGAGCGTGTCACAACTTGTATTTGGTCTCTGGAGACTAATCAAGCATTTGGGACTTTGTGTCTAGTTACCGATAATTGAAAATGTAATGCTGAGCTGAGTTTTATACAAGTGAACATATCATTTAGAGTTAGGACTTTGACAAGAAAAGACGTTATTGTAGTCTATATCAGTGAAAATTCGCTAAACTGCTAAACATTTCAGAATGACATCTGATTCCAAAAACATCGTGGCGATTCGTGAAGTAAATATTCGTGCACTCCGATACATAAATATATTTCTCCGAACAAGCTTCGTGTAGCCTACAGTGCAGCAAATGTAAATCAAGCCGTCCGATACAAACAAACATAGCTGTATCATGGTTTAATCATACCATCAAGGGAAAAGAGTGTCAAAAAGTGATTTTGTTTTGGACCCAAACAATCCGCAAGAAATATTTAATGTTCCTGACTCATATATCACAGCATGGAAAAACAAAACCTTTTCCGAGAGACGTTGACTCCGAAAGCTGCACTGCCTATTGTGTACTGCTATTCCGTCAAAGTACGGTATCTCAGTATAAGGGATCTGCACTCACAGAAGTTTCCAGGGTTAAGGTTAATATGTTTTTAATATTTTCTCGTTGAATATTCAACTGGCTTTGTATTACTGCAGTAATACTAGTTTATCTGGACTACACTTGAACCAAGGTCTCTAAAATGCAAAGCAGGTGACACTTTAGTGTAAGTCTGATTTGTCCATAATGCAATTAGACTGACGGGGTGGCAGGTGTCAGGTTTTGAGCCCTGTATCTTGATGACAAAGTTTGTCTGGGGGGGTAAGCTGGGATCAGAAAACTTTATTGCTTATAAGCCCTATAATTCCGCTGGGGAAAAGGGGATTATGCGCGCCACTTCGCAGCTTTAATTGGCAAATTGTCGATACTGGAGTCTGCTGACGTCACTCATTCAATAATTAACGGGGATTTAACTGAAAGCCACTCAAACTGTGACCCATTGGCAGGCGGTCAAATTTTAACGCGAGGTTAAAGATTTACTTTTTCTAACTTGTTTGTTGTAGCGTAGTTTTGCTATGTCGGCTACACTGGATGAACTTTAAAGCACAGTGTTACAACTAGTACTGCATACATACGTCATATCATTGTATTCTTACAAAATATGTTATTTATCTTCTACGATTCTCACAACACATGGAAATTATTTATCAAAACAGCATTAACTAGCCTGTTTCTGTAATTGAGACACACAACGTTCACTATAAAGGTAAGCAAATAGTTTTTAAATAGTATTTGATATACGAAATTATATATTTGTTAATTGCAATTGGGTTGACACCCGGTAGCAGTAGTACAGTAACCATTTACACACAAACAATACATTAAAAAACACAATTAACAAATTTGGTTGGAAGGCTACATGGGATTCGGACACAGAATGGTAAAATTAAAATTAACGGTAAATTAACCGCATAAAAATTATTGATTAATTGGGAAGGATGCGGGCCGTGCCCCGTCTTTGCGAGTTATACCGTGGCATTTGCCTTACAACTGAAGAAAAAAAATTGAAATGTAATTTACTTCCGTAGCGACGGTCACGAGAGTTCACACACTGAATGATCCAGCGACCCACCAACTCAGTCTGCTGATTTTCTCCGACCAAGAGCAAGTGATGAGCAGGTAACACATTACAACTCGTACTGCTCGATTCTCAAGCAGATCTCCTTTAAGTATCCAAATACCACACTGCAGTATGTGCTGCTCATCAGCCTCCAAACACGAAAACCAATTTTCACGACAGCGCTATTATTTTAACCCAAAATCGTTTTCTATATGCAAAGGCTTTGATAGATTACTTAATTTTTACATCCCTACATATGGAGTAATTCTGTCAGAAAAACAGGTTTATATGAGGATATTTAATGAAGAAACTAGAGGTACTGTTGGAATCGGATGGTTTTATAGCACCCGACTTGCCGTCAGCGATGGGTTTACTTACTTGTCTGCAGCGAAAAGTTCACTGAAATACGTACGTAAAGTTATGAACCAAACTATATTTAAAATTTCAGTTAGGCCTAAAACCTCACAGAAAATACTCAGTCTCCACTATAAAGACCAGCCACTTAATGTTGTCTCCGGAAGTAATGCAAAACAAATACATGGTACGCGGAAAATGAAGTTCTGTAATATTAAATATGATGGTCAGTAAATGAATAACTGTTATATCTTAAAGGCTTCAGAGTTCACAAGACTAAGACACTGAATATCAGAGCGAGAATTCTGTTGTGACCTCACGATCTTCTTCAGTGGCAAGACTTTCATGTTAAATTTTTGGAAGATCAAACTCAGGGCCTTCATGGAGCAATCTTTCTTGAGTAGCTGATTGTACCTTTGCTAAGCTAAGTAATACATTCATTCTGTTGTCTGTCTTACGAAGGGCCGATAGCCTCTTCCAAAGCTAGTTCTCTATACAGGGCGATCTAGTGCTTCCCCTTTCAATCTCCAATACCCTCTAGTTTCCTTAAAAATCATTCAGTGGCTGCTTACTTCTTCTTCCTGTTCGTCTACTCACTTCCATCCTTCCGTCTTACCTCCAATAACGTGTTGCAGAAGGAAGTTCGTACGCTAGATGTGATCAATTCATTTAGCCTTCGTTCGTTTTATTGTTCGTAAGATATTGTTCCCCTTCTTAACTTTATGTAACATTTCTTCATTTCTAATACGATGGGTTAAACTGTCTCCATCCTTCCCCAGCACCACATTTCAAAACTTTTCAGGTACTTCTGATCTATTCTACGAAGTGTCCAGGTTTCAGGACCATACAAAGCTGCGCTCCAAATCTCCAAATGTAGCTCTGTACTAGTTTATTCCTTAAATTTAAGTCCAATTTGTTGATGAATACTACCTTTGCCGAAGAACATCTGGATTTAGTATTACGCTTACACCTTGCATCATCCGTTATCATGCTAACCAAAGAGTTGAAATATTCCACCTTCCTTTATGGCACCTATAGGTTCATTTTCATATTCCTTTGGCACCATCCTAAGAATTTAAGATATCCTTACAACTGCACCTAACTTTTCTAAGTAGTTTCTTCCATTTCGGTTCCTGATCAAATTTTTATGCATTTATCATCTCTCCATTTGACTACATGTCCCACCCATATCAAAAGTTCTGATTTGTTTCTCCTAAACTACGATTATCTCCTGAAGGTTAATATTTTATGTGGCATTTGATGCTCTCTGACCGTGCTTGGCGACATACGATGCTACGCCCACTTTCAAAGCCACGGGGTTTCAGCTGCTCTTTCATAGCGCCAGTGCCTGCTTCACGTGCGATTGTTTTCGCTTTGCATATTCTTCTGTCCTGCAACTGAACACAGCAGGTTACTCAGAAACGTCGTTAAGTATCTAACAGGCTACACATACCAGATGATGGTAACCGTAGTAATGTGAAGCTTTCCTTTACGGCGAGGCGTCATTAGCAACTAATTCAAGTACGGAAAATCAAACTTTAATGCTTACAAAATGTTCAGAAGCTTTCGAAATAGATATGGTTGTACCTATAAGCCTTTCATCCTTTAACAATAGGTGTATAATAAATGAACTGTTGTATGCTACATAAGGGTGTAGAGGTATGAGTAATTTAGGGGTTGGGAAAGATTTTCTTTATCAGGGAACTATATTGTGTGAAAAGTTTAGCTGTCTAGAAAATAACCTGTCTGCGATTCAAACGTTATCTGGTACCGACCCCATAAATTAAAGAAGCCGGTCATAAAAGCTAATGTAAGGGCAAAGTGGAATATTTTAAAACACGAAATTGGTTCTTGGGTTAAACAATTGTGGTGGGTGTTTAAGTGTTTCTACCAATGATTGATATGAAGGACTGATGCTTTGAAACTGACGCTGTGAGAATCCACCGAGTGGCTTTCTACCCCAGTCGCTCAAACTGATGATGATTGATTGTTGCTACGACAAACCAATCGCCTGGATAAAAGGCCAAACAAAGTATAGAGAAGAGGCTTGAGATGGATAATAGATGGCACTAGTGTCGGCATATGCGCCCCTTACTTTATCTCTCATGTCACTTGTCTAGCTTTATGTATTCTTAGACTGCTTTCTTTGTTTCTCAAGGAAACGGAGATTGATTGAATAACAGTAAATTATAAAAAAACAGATTGATTTCAAAAATAGTAGAAACCTAAGCACCATGCCAGTAATAGTCATGTATTCCCTGTTTAAGTATGCAGCGTTTAATTACCTACGGAGAACGATACTCGTACAAACACAAATACGAATATTTTTTTAGGTGAGAGCGTACTGCCATATTGTGAGTGGCCCAGCGCTCAATTGGTCATACAAGCCTTAATCTCGGGAATATAAGTAATGTTTTGCTTTGAAGGTGGAAAAGGCTAACTACCTGTGTAGTTGTAATACGTAACTGAACTTATTCCGGTTTCGTTGTTACTGATATGTATATTTCACTTTTGTAAAGAAATTCACTGGGTAATGTAGATTTATTTATACAGTCTTTCTTTTTAATGTTCTGCGGCTTCTGATTACAAATATTTCAGTCAGTTTACTCCTTTCGAAAGTTAACCGTTATGCCTACAGACACTCGACCTACAACCTGCCTGTTTGGCAATCCTAATCCCAAGGCCTAACGGACCTGCAGAGCGATCCCCTCCCTACCTAACACATCTAGAAATTTTACGGCTAGAACAGTGTCAAGAAATAGCCACATAACTGTCCGACCCCACAATTCAGAGTCCTTCTTAAGAATGTAAAACCACCTGGATAAGAAATTGGCTGTCTTATATGAAATCCTTCCTTCAGCTCCAACATGACATAGTCCTCAGCATCTCTCATTTTATTACCCTGACAGTATCTAGTGAAGGATAAGCTTCATGAAGCTACTCATTGTTCGGTTCCTTCCAGTCCCAGTAATTTCCTCCCTTTTATGCCCAAATAGAGAGCTAGGTTACTGCGGTAAATAGAGTGACTAGGCTAAGTGATGGGCGACCCGTGTTTAATTCCCTTTTCTCCAAAACGTCCAGAATGTCTGTGAAGCCCAACCAACCCCCTGTTAAATAGGCGCTGGGTTTCTTTCTCGAAAGTAAGGCGGTCGGAACGTCAGGTTAGTCACTTATCTTTATTAGTTCTGAGTTTATGAAAGAACGGAATTATGCCAGTATTCTCTTCACATTCCTTCATGGGGTGGACAGATAGAACTTTACATTTTTATACCCCTATAGTTTTCTAAGAACCACACTCTCTGACACCCCTGGGCTGCTCTCAAAATGTTGCAATCCAAATTGCACATACATACAAACAACGGTTAAATTAAGTACATGGTTGAGGCCCTTAGCCCTGTGAATATCAGAATTACTATCTGTAAGCATTGATATGTTTAGGTTACAGTTCATAAAAGGTTCTAGGAACAAGCACTTGGCTCTACGTCGTGCATGTAGTGTTAAAGCACTGGAGGACTGTATTGTTTAAAATAAGACTGGACTGTGTTATTAAGGCAATGAATGGAAAATTTCGTATAAAATTTAAAGTCTGAACTCATACCATAATAACAACAGAATTACCAGATTCCCAAATATTTTTGTTTATAATTTTCACAAGGCAGACTGGCAAGATTCGAGATAATGTTGCATCAAAATAAAATCAGAGAAACAACAAACTGGTAGCGTCAACAGGCCAAAGGAGGTCTATCACACCATTACATGAAAGTGTGTTGAATAATAATAGAAAACAAACACAGATGTGCGAGATTTGATGTTCTCTAGTACTCCACTATCCTGCAATACAAAGCTGTGCTTTAGATGAGTGTTTCGTGACGTTTCGAAGAAACGAGGCGCCTGTATTTTCAAAGGCAGAGGGGTCTTAGTTTTTCCATACGTTACGCCGAAACACAAGGAAAACTAATGCAATGACACAGAATACCTAATGCGCAAATTAGTACAAGGCAAGTCACAGCAGCACCTAAAAGCGGGGTTTACTAGTTGCGTCTCGCGGGATTACTAGTTGCGTCCTGCGATCACTTTTCAGGTAGAACTCCTTGTCATTCAGGGCTTCCTCAAGTTCCGTTTTCAAATACTATTTGCTCACAAAATTGAACGATGGTGTTGTACTAACAAAAAATGTAAATGCTGCATAAAATGCAATGAGAGTCCAGAGATTTACGGGGGTGGGGGGATGTAATGCACAACGATAATGCAGACAGTGACGCCTGCTTAAACCGACAGATATTAAATAATTCTGTCAAAAGGAAAGCAATGGAGGACTTGTGTGAAAGACCGCGCAAACTGGAACACAAAGAACTAAGAAGCCAATAATTTGATACTCTCACTTGTAAAGACATAAAGAACATTAGCAGGAACATGCATAAAGCTGGGTCCTCCCTACAGATATTGAAGAAACTCACGAAGCTCTAAGTGCTGCACAACTGCTGCACAAGTTCGACAGAACTTGCTTGTTAATGACTTGGAAAAAACTATTGTAATGTTTCTTGCAAAAACAACTTACAGTGTTTAGCTCCATTGATGGGCTTTACGTCGACGGAACATTCAAATCAGCATCGATGTTTTTCCATCAACTATGTACAATTCATGGACCCACTATGTGCAACTTTCATTTTTCTTACCGACCAATAAACATCCAACGTCTTATGAGGATGTATCAGTTATACGGTATCAGAGGCTGCAGAACTTGGTGTGAATGTTGTTCCACCAGTTGTTTATGCTGACTTCGAAACCGCCATTCACAACGCAGTGACAACAGTGTGGCCAGACTTGGAAGTTAAAACATGTCGTTTCCATTTAGGACAGAGCTGGTGGCGGAAAATGCAATCTTTGGGACTCAGCAAACAGTATGGAAAGACTCTGAGGTAAGTCACTTCATGAAGAAAATGTTCGGACTGTCGCTTTTACCACCGGCGGAAGTCTGCGACTGCCCTGCGTTGGAATTTTTATCCATTCTACTGAACGACGAGCCAGAAGAACAGTTTTACGACTACCTGCTAGAAAATGATATTGATGTAGACTCCACTTTTTCTCTGCCTGTTTGATCCGAATGTACTGCATCATCACTGAGGACCATAAACGCATGTAAATTACTCCATGCCCATTTCAATGCACTATTTTACAGTGCGCATTATAAAATTTTTGTTCTTCTATCTGCACTGCAGAAAATACAGAATGAGACCTACATCAAAATGAGAAGTGTCACTACACGAAGATTTAAAAAATCAGCTACATTCAAAAAGGTGGACTTAATCTCCTAAAAAACTGGACGGTATAGGGGTAACCTGATTTCAAGAATCGAATTTGTTTCATCTGTGTCGTATAAATTTCTACCAAACACACACTTGTAATTCCTTGTTTCTTGCATTTACAATGTCACTTGCCACCTCTGTAACTGTGCATGTTATTGCACAAAAGATAACAGGTACTACGCATGTCAAACCACATACAGCTAAGAGATTTGAGGTGGTCCGAAGGTATATATTTTAAAAATTAATATAACTTCATGATACTAAAAATTACCTTGATGCCACAAATAAAGGAAGCATTTTTTTTTGACCCAACGTAAATACAAAAACTACTTTACAATATCCACTAGAGTTCTGTTCTGACGTCTCATTTACACGCACAATATTTTCAAGAAACTGCTATCTTTTATTAGTACTTACTTTATTAATATCAGATTTAACGTTTGTATTCTTACTGCTGTCATTATTGGTATCTGTTCAACCTGATATTTCGAAGATCTTTTTTCGTATCATGTGTGAAAACAATTGTTCATACAAAAATGTGCTACTTATTATCAAACATTTTTGGAGAAACAACTGAATAACTTCTGGACATGAAACGACAGTATATTAATGAAATATCACATAGGCGATTCTGCAGAATGGATAAGATTTATATGAGCAGAGTTCGGGGGTCAGGCGCTTGGTACCCCGAGACTTACTTCATTAAAACTCCTTCCGGAGTCAGTGTTTTTCATCAAATCATACAAATAAATTGAAATGGGCTATATTAGGAACACAATGTGTCTGCCTTCTTCTCAGAAAAGATTTTTTTGATGTGGTTTAAACATTAGACCGTAACATAATATAACAAATGTGTTGCCGATATCATTCAACAATTCTATATGTGTGCATATAATTGTGTATAAAGTAAAGTGCAATAAAACTGTGAAAGGACCCTCCAATTGTTGGACTTTTTGTACACCAATATCTTCCGATGCAACTGATGCAATTCCTTACTAACCGCGGGACGCAACTGATACACTTGAAGCGGAAACTTTGGGACGCAACCGATACAATTTCTTGACCGCGGGATGCAAATCGTACTTCCCCCCCCCCCCCCCCCCCCCCACCCCCCCCCAACACCCCCC
>Ga0136643_10002365_pt1 | contig 24364 bp, 12 predicted proteins | sample TergutLab28metaG_FD_96883 | JGI IMG/M metagenome (GOLD analysis project Ga0136643, IMG submission 96883) | Labiotermes labralis P1 segment gut microbial communities from Petit-Saut dam, French Guiana - Lab288 P1 (version 3) (version 3) | ecosystem: Host-associated > Arthropoda: Insects >... | reverse complement strand
GTGGCCCAGAGGGTGGGTACAGGTATAGCTCTACTCTTCCATGACCGCGGCACTAGAAGGGGGTGAGTGGTCAGCAGCAAGCCCCGGCCGCACTTTACCCCCAGGAAAGACCCGGTACCCATTTTACAGGAGGCTGGGTGAGCCCCAGGGCCGGTCTGGATGGGCGAAAAATCTCGTCCCCACCGGGATTCGATCCCGGACCGTCCAGCCCGTAGTCAGTCGCTATACCGACTGAGCTACCCGGCCCACTGAGTATTGTAGGTTATACAAAAATCACCCGTGAACTTCTTGTGTTTGTAATCGAAATTTTTGTTGATTACTCAAAATGCCCTCCTAAATTCTGCCTTCATATTTAGAGCAATTTTAGTAATGTTTTGAACCTTTGGTTTAAAAAAATATGAATCTCTTCCATTCGTATAGTCAGATTCTCATTAAAACTCGTCGTACATCGAATGGTTTAATTATGCACAGTTCCTCACTACAGTTTTCACAGCGAATCTAGTTTTGACTCCTCTCTGCCTATTACAGAATACTGCATACTTTATACAACGTTTCATTTTCGTGACGCTGAATATTAACGTTACGGTCTTCGAGGATGTTATGCGGTACAGTTTTGTAGGTACGATGAACTTTTTGGAGGAACCTGCTACCAGCAGTATCCTCCTAAGAGCAATTACAGTGCTACATGGCGTCACTTCCTGCCGGACCGCATTGGTGTACTTTAGACGAGGCTCAGTTGTAGATGTATCGACAATATCCATCATGGCTGATGGTATTAAACTTGCCATTAAGTGGAAAATAGATCTTTTCTGTATTGGTGTGTTTAATTTAAATAATTCCCAGATATTAATCCCACGACTTATGACTTAGTGTGGGATAAATAACTTCGCAAAAATATACTCTGTACCTACCTCGGCACAGGGCGTTGATTTCCTTCAAATCGCGAGTTGAACTAAAATGCTTCAATCTGGGGGAACTATTTCCCATAACATAAAGTTGAAACACTACATGGCTATTTGGTACTACATGTATGAACATAATAGGCACGTTATGCAATATTTTGGTAGCAAACGAAGGGTAGATAATATCATGTTAGTTGGAAAGAATACGTTCGTGTTTTAGAACGAAAACCGACACACGTGCACACAAAAAAGAAAAGTCTTCCTGGGAAAAAGTGTCGTGGAACACTCAGTATTTTAATGTTACAAGAAATTATATGGGATAAAGGTTTACTCTGCCAGTCCCAGTGGCCGCACGATCTAAGCCGTAAGTCTGCGACCGCTCGCCTGCTGAAATTGAGGGTTCGAATCCCACCGGGGGCGTGGATGTCTCTCTGTTGAGAGTGTTGGTTTTGTCAGGCAGTGGTCTCTGTGACGAGCTGATCACTCGTCCAGAGGAGTCCTACCGACTGTGGTGCGTCGTTGTGTGTGATCTAGAAACCTCGTTAACGAGGAGGCCCTGGCCCACTGGGGGGCTGTTGCGCCAGAAAAAAAAACAGTTTTATTGTGGGCAACCTGTAATGAAATTACGATATTCAAGCACTTTGTATTAGGCGCGTTCGCATATTTGCGAAAAAGCCTATTATTTTTGTTATTTCTGTCTACCCGTCTGTTTGTCGGCAAATATCAGCGCGACTCCCACTGGACGAATTTCCGTAAAATTTGATACTGGGAACCTTTATGAAAATCTGACGAGAGCCGCCAAATTTGTTCAAAATCGGACAAAACTATTGAGCACTTTATATAAGCACGTATGTAAGCCTACGTTTGATTCAATTAACGTTACACAGTATACGTCAGCACAATCTTTTTTATTCTTAAGCAAGGCTACATGTTTCGACTAAAAGTTAGTCATATTCAGGCCCTTACAACATTTTCGTTACCAGATGGAAAACACAACTAACCTTATCAAACAGGAAAAATAGAAGTACCCCAACATCAGCCACAATACAACAACGGAACTCACAGCTGAATATCCGGTGAGCATTATCGCACTGTTAAGGAAGAATTTTTAATATTTTAATGTTTAGACACAATCTGTAAATAACACACTTTATAAACAAAACTTTTTTAGAAAGTTTTAACTAGATGTATTACACAATTGTAAACACTATGGGATCCCAAAGTGGGCAAAGCATCTGGTAACGAAAATGTTGTAAGGGCCTGAAGATGACTAACGTTTAGTCGAAACATGTAGCCTTGCTTAAGAATAAAAAAGACTGTGCTGACGCACACTGCGTAACGTAGATTTCATTACGAGCACATCGTGATGCCTTCATTCAGAATATTTGCGGCTAGTCAAGCCAAAAGTTTCTACCTATATAAGAACCTGGTTGTATGGGCCTGAAGATGACTAACTTTTAGTCGAAACATGTAACCTTGCTAAAGAATAAAAGAGACTGTGCTGACATATACTGTGTAACGTTATTTGAATTACAAGCACATCGTGATGCCTTCATTCAGAATATCTACGTTTAAATGTTGCCGGCGACATAAACCTGCCATACAAACATTTTTATGCAACGCTCAGTGTTTTTATGTTGCTGACAGTGATATGTACATACAGAAAGAATTTTTGTGATTTTCATTGAAAGAATGGTTACGCGCATGCGCCAATAATGTTACGTTTTGCGTACATTGCCTTCCGCTTGGTAATTTAAGAGAAGTTTTCTCCTTAGACTCTTTCGCATCGAATTCGCATTTTCTTGCTCTTTAATCCAATAATAAATATTGAGTAATTCTCAAGATAAACACAGATGTTCTAGCCTGAATATGAAATATGCAATTGGATTTGCACTTTATTTAATTCTCGACTCGAGTTTTCCGATTTATTTCATTTTCTTCGCTGTGTTGTGCTGCATGAATGTATGAAGGCCAAATTTCAATCGATCTTATGATTATTAAGTTTTAAGATTTTTTCCTTCCTGTTTCGAAATTTACGTATTCGCCAGAACGAGGGGTGCACAATCAGACACTCGCATGACAATTTTTGGCTTCATCATATTAAACTTCAAGAGTGGAGCTTTCCACCAATTTAACAGGCCTAAACTCCTATGACAAAACAGGAAAAAGTAAAGTTTTAATACTGCTCAGAAGTGGTGTTGGTACAAAATGGCAGTCACATACATATAAAATGGTAGCTAACTGCTTATAAAATGGCACCTACATACTTACAAAATGGCAGCTACACAAGTACAAAATGGCACCTGCATCTATACAAAATGGCAGCTACACACTTACAAAAGGCACCTGCATAATTACAAAATGGCAGCTATGTAATTATAAGCGCTGTCTCATTACGTTTACTTTATTACAAATGTTACTAACATTTTTCCTATGCAAGTTTTTAGTTTGAGCGGAAAATGGTTTTCCCATACGGAGACATCACTCGGCGAAGGAAGCGAAGAGATTTGCATGGAGACAGATTACAGAGTTCGGTATGAAAACCTGACATTAGGTGAACACTCGCAAAACTTTGGCTTAGAAGGAAAATTAATACTAATACGGACCATGAAAAAAAAAACTGGATGATGAACAAAAGAGCTACGTGTCTCTGAACACTGGCCTGGTTTCTTGTGAAAACAGTAATGAACCTTAGACAGATCTCCTGCCTAACTCTGCAACCATCATCATCTCAAGGAAGACTGTGCCAGTGAATGTAGCTACACAGCTATGAAAAATACAGATATGGTATTTCTATAAATGAAGTGTTAGGTATAATTTGTCTTTCAATAAATACACAAATAGTAACGGTGCAAAACTTTGACCTTACATCCTACAGACTTGATAGAAAAAGTATTTTCATTTTATGTACCAACTAAATGCACTTACAATACATGATATGACAATCACATCACTCTGATATGTTTTGATACAACAGTGCCATTTCGGGCAGTACATACGAAGCTTTAAAACCATTTACAGTAGTTTGAATTTGAATGGAGGCATCACGATGTGCTTGAATACGTATTGTGATATTAATAGTGTACGTCAGCACTACTGTTTTTATTACACAAGGTAATTATGTAGGCTACATGTTTCGACTATTGAACAGTCATCTTCAGGCCTATTCTTTACAAGTTAGGTCGCAGTATGCTGTGCACACATTGGGATCCCAATGTGGGCACAGCATACTGCGACTTAATTTGTAAAGAATAGGCCTGAAGATGACTGTTCAATAGTCGAAACATGTAGCCTAAATAATTACCTTGTGTAATAAAAACAGTTGTGCTGACGTACACTATTAATATCATAATACATTTACAGTAAACTCTATTACATCTATGAACTTCCTACTTTTCAGCACATGCTGCTGCTATGTACCAGTTAGTGTATAGATAAAATATGTGATTTTATAAAGTATTGTGGGCATCATGTGTAAGTCCTATATAAATATAAAACAGTTAAAAAATAATATATAAGCGGTGGCCAGGTGTTATTATAGGACTTACATATAATGTCTACAATATATCGGAAAATGCACACTTTTGTATAATAACTGGTATTAGAAACAGAAGTTATTGAAAGTTATGAAATTCCTAGAGGCAATGCAATCGACTATAAATGGTTTAAAGTTTGGTGTGTATTCTACTCCCTGAAAATGACACTGTTAAGTCGAAACATGTCGGAGTGAAGTAACTGTAGTATCACGTATTGTAAGTACATTTAGTTGGCTTATTATATGAAAATATTGGTTTAAAATTCACGGAGTAAATAATTTTGAAAGAAATGGTTGTAGAGCGCCTGGATACTTACGTCCTTTGCAAAATACGTTAAAGTGATAACTGAATCGAGAAGGATTAGATCAACGGAAATTCACGCATGAAACAAACATAGTAGTGAGCCCGGTAGCTCAGTCAGTATAGCGACTGACTACGGGCTGGACGGTCCAGGACCGAATCCCGGTGGGGACTAGATTTTCCGCCCGTTCACACCGGCCCTTGGGCCCACCCAGCCTCCTGTACAATGGGTACCGGGTCTTTCCCGCGAGTGAAGTGCAGCCGGGGCGTGCTGCTGACCACTCGCCCCCCTTCTAGTGCCGCGGTCATGCAAGAGTAGAGCTATACCTCTACCCACCCTTTGGGCCACACAGGGCCTGTAACCGGATCACTTTACCTTACCAAATACAGTAACTCACTAATTAAATTTTACGTTGTGATGGACTTTTCATGGACTTTCATGGACTTTTAAACTTTCATTGTCTAAACAAAGAGGTAATATTACTAACGCTCTGCTCTAAGCCTGTTAAGTCTGTGTTATGAAAATAGGCATTGTGAGTACTATATTTACAGGCTGTTTCTGAAACACAGCACGTGGCACCAAAGTATGGAAGTGTTATTTGTAAAGAAATGAAATAAATTAATTCTTCAAACATGGTTTTTTACAATTTATTTTCCCACCGTCACCCACTGTCAGTGTCCACGCTGCAAGTCTCCCTAAAACGGACCGTCTCCTGTCTGCCCTACTTGAACAAGGTTTTGCTTAACGGCAATTGAATCAAGCTCCTGTGCGTGTCCAAAAATTTCTCTGGTTCAAGTATGATCGGTAGAAGCGCACTCTCAGTGATGCTGATAAGCATATCACATATTTGGCCTCGTATACAGCGATAAATCTGCGTCACGTTTTCGTCACTGAGACGCAATCCTTGGCTCGCTGAATTCCACGCAGCAAAACATTTTCTGCCACTGACCGGAGGCACAGGTAAAGAGGGAAATAAAATTTAACGGAATCCCTCCCGTTATGTTCAATCAGTTATATAAATACAAGCTATTCCGACTAACACAGCACTTTTTAATTTATCTTTTATGCTGAATGTTTCGATCCACGTCGATCATCATCAGACGCTTTCAACAAATCCTCAAAAACAAAATAAAATATTACTCTTTGTGAGGTATTTCAAATACTTAAAAATACACGTTGCGATATAATTGTAACACTGATTTATTTAATTTAGCTAATAGACTGTAACAATCAGGGAAGTATGTTATGATTTTATAAGAATGCTATTTCCTAAGCAAGGTTAAAGTTCAGTTGAAATTTCGGTAAAACCATTTATTCTTAATAATCTATACTTAGGGTAGAATAATTAGCTGGTCACGTACTGAGTGTCGTTTTGCTTTTAATTCTTGTGGTGTAGTGCAGGTTAATTTTGCGAGCGTGTCGATTGTCTTATTTGATGAATGTACCGCCAACTTATGCGTGCATTGTATATTTTCCGGTTTTTTTAGTTGTAATAATATTAATACTACGTTACCTTCATGAAATACGCTTGCTGTAATTATGCAAACGGTGATGTTATTAAATTCGTTATGTGTAACTTAATTAAAATTTTGCTCGTTCAGCTTTTTACCCACTGCAATGCACTACCGACGTTGACCAAGTCTCTGGCAGCTTATTACAGTGGCCCGCTATCTTGACAGAACGGGGTGGTTTGCGACGCGTCATAGATTTACGTCATTCCGAGGCACCAGAATGGGGAACAAAAGGACAGCCCTGATACTAGAGGAGGCTGACTGGAGGTGGATGACGCAACAGAACACGTCATCCGTTCGACTGTCCCCCGAGTGGGCCTCCATGGGCGAGTCCTTCATCCTGAACACCAGCGGCAATTGCACAGTCTACAGCCACAGGGTTACCCCGCAAAACAGAAGTTTTGTCCGTGGCTTCTTTGACGTGCCGACAGTCCTTCTATCCTCACTCTCGTGCTGTTCACAGTCGTGGCACCCACATCGGCCTTCAGTAAGTGTAATAAAATGCAAAGTACAAAATTCAATGGTAATTCGTCCCGCAGAAGACAGATGATAGAGTATTCGTAAGACGCCTAGAATTTTGGGGGATGTAGCGCGCTGTTGGGAAGAATACAGACAGAATTAAGAGCATCTTTCATAATTTTTAAGACAATTTTCTGTAACCTTGGGATAAGAAATTCTCGCATAATTTCCTTGTATAAGTACTCACACTTTATTTTTAGTCTCCACGCTCCAAAATAAAAATGGGCCACGACTCAGCGACGATACGTTTACAAAAATTGTGTGTACATATAACACTTCCCTATCATAATGACGTGTATTTTAGAAAGGCTCTGTATACAGGCTGATTGCACAGTTGCAAAAGACACTCAGGTCCTGTGGGGTTATTGTACCTCATGGTTAAGAATTGTAATTAATATATATTTAATTCTTGGCGCAGTTGGTTGAGGCACTGCGCTACAAACCGGAGGTTGCGGGTTCGATTCCCGATGGTGTCATTGGAATTTTTCATTGACATAGTCCTTCCGGTCATGGTGTCGACTCAGCCTCTAACAGAAATGAGTACCAGGGATGTCTTCAGGGTGGGAGGAGGGTAAATGCGGCCGGTGCGTAGGGCTTACACCTTACCACCTTCATGTGCGGATTATCAGGAAATCTAAGAGCCTGAACCTCCTGGAAACCTCAGGGCTTTTTCCAGGCCTCTACAGGGGTTGTTTTACCTTTTACACATTTTATTCTATGCAGTATGTTACACGTACGTAGGTTATTCGGAAAGTAAGTACCGTCTGCACATATCTCTCGCGCATCCTCAAGACTGTCACTTTGCGCACGTGCAGTGACTTCCACTATCAACCGAGAAGCCACAGACTCCATTTCGTGATATTTGTATTATGTTTATGTTTGTTCCTGTGCGTTAAACATGTTTAAAACAATTGAAGGGGCCGCCGACTGTGAAATACGGTCTGCAATTCGTTTTTTGAACGCTAGGAATGTGCTACCAAGTGAGATTCATCGCCAGATCTGTCAAGTGTATGGTGAAAATGTGATGATTAATGATATGTGTACTGTAACCGCCAGGTCACTTGCAAGACCTACAGTTAATTGTACAATGATATGAAAATACCATGTGACGAAACGTTTACGTTTATTCAAAATCAAAACTCCAAGTTAATACTTGCTGTAAACTAAATTTATATAATCCAAAAACTGCTTTCAGAATTTTGAGATCTCATGTTCGTTTCGTCAAAGCTACGGACAGTGGAAAGATTTCTGCACCTTTGTTTTCACAATACTGACGTCACACTGCTCTAGACTGTTGAGAGTGAAAAGGTCTTGTCTTGAAGAACTCTTCTGAAAGAACTCAATCCAGGTCAAAACCAAAAGCAGAAAACTATTACGACAGGCTGGACGGAGAAGTCTGTAGGAACGCTTCAGAGAATCTTCACACTACTCTCCTATTTTCATTGTTTTCCACAACAATACTTTAACACGGCCTACGATGCAATTAGTGACAACAGTGTCAATAAATTCAAGACCCCATTACAAACACGAACCTGCACAAATGACCACCGAACACAAGTAATTTGCAATACAAGATTTGAAATTCACTGAGGTTATAATAAACATTTCTTCTTTCCCGGTATGTAATGCCGTCTAGTCTGATATGTAAGTAAAGATGTTTAGGAGAAACGGGCTATTTAATTCTTCCGGGTCGAAGCGGATATTTTGCATTCCAAAACAGTTTATGCTTGCACACAGCTGAACAGTGAAAAATTTATAAGCGTGTATGAATATGGACGTACGCGAATTTCTTGAATTACGTAATATAGAGACAGGAAATTCGCATTTTTTTTACAAGTGGCTGAAGCTCCAGGTACTTTTTAAAATGCATTCTACTTTCTCTATAAAGTTACTCGACTACAGTGACCACATGTTTTCTCGTCGTAGAAGGAACGGTACAGAAAATGACCCATGCTTATCCTATTTCTATTAAACTGTAAATAGAGTTTCTAATTTACTGCGACAATATTAGATATGTATATATTTCCACACGTCAGAATGTTCCATAAACGTAGATACATAATTAACTAATCCCGGCGGCCGTGCAGCCCAAATCATAGGTCTGTAGCCTCTATCTTGATTGGAATGAGGGTGAGAATCCCGCTCAAAGTATAGATATTCGTCTCTTGTGTTTGCTGTGTGTTGAGCGGTCACTGAGGCGAGCTGATCACTCGCTCAGAGGAGCCTTACCAGATATATATATATATATATATATATATGTGTGTGTGTGTGTGTGTGTGTGTGTGTGTCTAATAGTGTGTGATCTAGAAGCCTCAACAATGAGTCGGCCTAGGTGCTATTTGGGTTGTAGCGCCCCAGAGTTAAACAAGAAAGGCAAAGTAGAGTAACGTATTATTCAGGCACGTTCGTACAACAGTTGTTACAGTGGAAAAGCAATAAGTAGTATATAATCTGAGAGTATTTGTAGCTTTAGGTATCCAGAACGCAATGCGCATGCGCTCTATCGTCATCTGTTGCCCACCCGACTCTACAAAATGTTTCCACATTATCTCATAGGCGGCAAGATTCTCAAAAAAAAAATAAAAAAATAATATAAAATGTGTGTTTTGATTTTCTCTACAAAGTTTGTCTGAAACATTTTTCATTCTAAGAAGAAATGAACGAGATATGATCAAAATTGTGTATTGGCCCTCACACAAATTACCCTTTTTTTTTGTCACATTTCAATGACGCTTCAAATTTCACGTGATATTATTTTAAAAAATATTCAAATATCAAATTTCATGACAATCCGCCCAGGGAGAGCCGGGTTTTTTTAATGGGGACAGAAGGACGGACGGACGGACAGACAGACAAACATTACGAAACTTATATTTGAATAAAGGTAGACCAACTTGATGACACTTGTTTTTTATGTCAATTTACTGCTCAACATGTTTCGGATGTTAATACATCCATCTTCAGGAACTTGCGACTACTTGGTGCCTTATTGTGTAGGCTGTATTGTGCTGACTTGAGGCGTGTTGGTGTTATGTAGCGGGATTGGCTGTTGGTGATGTGGTATCTGAGTGCAGCCTGCACTCGGATACTACATCACCAACAGCCAACAAATGGAACCAGGCCTTGTAAACTGACTGTCTATAGGTGGATGCACGTCACTCACTAACGTGCAATCACACTGACATGACACACAGAACCTTTGCTTATTGGCAGATGTCGTTACGGATTTAAACTCGGTTCACAAAGTGATAGGCTTCCAGCCATGTTATTTAGAGTCAGAGGGATTTTCTTGGGTTTCTTAGTTAAATTAAGGACGGTTATCAAATGCATAAGTCATTATCCAATGAAAGGCAGTAAGCATGGAACTGCAAGGATCGAGACGAAAGCTGTCACTGTAGAGGACCGGACAGACCCTTAGGGCTTCAGGGCATTGGGGATCCCAGAATTTCTAGGCAATTGCCACAAAAAGGTGGTAAGTTTGTCAGCCCTATGCACAGACCACCTTTACCCTCCATGACATCTGGTACTCATTTCTGTCAGAGGCTCAGTCAACCAAAAGACAATAGTGCGGCCGGAAAGATTAAGTCAATGACCCCATCGGGAATCGAACCTGCAACCTTCCAGATTGTAACGCAGCGCCTCAACCAACTGTGCCACCGCATACTCTGAGAAAATACCTTTTTTATTTTAGGATAAATTTCACTGAATTACGAGATAAATCACGAAAAATTCCAGCCAATACAGATGGACCTTCGGCCAAAAAGTATACCGGGATTGTGCTTAATATGAAGCAGGAGAGAGGAACAAAAATCAAGAATGGGAAGTGTATGCAACGCAACTCACGTCACCTTGTTTAATGCGCAAACACAAGAGACTGGGAGTGACCATGGACACTGTGAAAAGGGAAGCGAGTCTGATTCTTATGTGATAGACCATATCTAATGAAATGCAGGGCAGGGCTCATGCTTTTTGTTTGGCGGTTGTTATAAGAGGGAAAGCAAAAAGACAGGCAGAGAGACAGGTAACTGTAGAAACAGATAGGAGGAGGAGAGGCAGAGAAGTAGATATGTAGGTAATGTAGGTACATAGGTATTCATAAATATATACATACACACACACATACATACATACATACATACATACATACATATGGATACATAGATGAGGTGCAGATGAATAGATACGATATGTGCACGCGAATGAATGAAAGAATGTGCGGACTGGTGGGTCTATGCATTACTGGAAGAATGGAACAATAACTTACACGTACCTACGGAGCAGAATATGGACCCTGTCAGTCAGAGAGTTCCGCTGATAGACCGTGACTGGAGGCTTATTGCCAATTTATGTGACGATGCTGATTTTACCCCCCAGGTTATATAGTGCCAAATGACGTGCTTACTCAGTCACGAATAGTGAGCAGATAGAGAGTTGATAGGAAAGAGTTGTAGCTCATTTGAAGGCATTTGTCAGGACACTCTATGGACAACACGTACGTTTTTCGGAGTGGCCCATATTCCGTTCGGGATTTGCCACATGCCTAGACGTTTGCTGCTACTCCAACCGGTTCAGACAGTAACCAAAAATAGGCCACGACGGCATCCTTGAAAACCCCTGAATACAAACCTTTTATGTTAATCTTTCAATAATTCTCAGCGGAACACAACATGCCGCTTTCAACCCGGTGTCGTCACGACGCCACTTGCCACGTATCACAAATATATAGTCTAGTTCGTTTTGTATACACAGGCAGCCAGCAGGTAATTCATCCTTGAAGGCAGAGAGATATGGAACGTCAACTTTGTGGTTTCCATGAGGACTGAGGCTGTCGCCGTGTTTTGATCGCAGATTGAGGCATCCGCCGGGAATAATGAGGCCGTTCTGGTGAGGCAGTTCAACTTAGCTGCTCTAAATTTCAGGCAGGCGCACACCTACTATGCGAAAAAATGATCAAGGACACGACAAAATGAACACTTTATATATGGTGTTGCAATTCCATGGAGCGCGCTTTTCAAGCCAAAACTACTGTTAAGATGCTCAAAAATTCAACTACTTGCAAGAAACCGGAAGGTTAATAAGTGCATTCATAACATCATGCCACTGAACCCCATATTGAACCAAATGAATTCAATCCATAACCTCAGACACCATTTATTAAGGACGAATTTAATATTGCTCTTCTACCTTGTACCGGGTCTCCTAAATGGAGTTTTCTTTCATATTTCCCTACAAAAACAATTTATTGATTTTATGTCTCCCGAAATATGCTAATTTTGTCGCCATTAAAACATTTATTGAAGAGCACAACTATTTCATTTACTTAGCATCAAATCTTAGAAAGGTCCGCCATTACTTTCTGCCTTACAATGAGAATTATTAAAGACGCGCATCCACATATAACAACGGATAAGAATGTAGTTCTGTAACAGAGATCATAGAAGGACTAGAATGAAATAAAATAATCAGCCAATATGATATAATATTTGGGTATTTCTTTTGTATGGGATGTGGGGCCGTGTTGTCTGGTAGAACTTCACCGACATGTCACTCTAACCTTTCAATCTTCATGGTAGACGATGTATGCAACACGTCCTCTCAAACATTTGTTAATTTTCTCCCAGAATACACGGCGTCACGTCTCAGACAACAGCAAACATCCCAGAATAATGACAACTAACGATATTAAGACCGGATGTGTCGAATGTACGACGGACCATCAAGATGGTTTCCTCATTTCGCATTCCTTGCTCACAAAGCTCAAGACCACTTAAGATAATGCTTATTCCAGGATCGTCCTTTATTCCAAGCGGTGAAAGTACGTCTGTAACGCTGAAGATCAGAGGGAGGAATCGCATTCCTCTCAAAGGGACAGTGACACAGACGTAACAATAATTGTCAAAGAGTGCATGAGAGTGTGGTCTGTATTCAGCAGGCTCCCAATATGGACAACAGGCAGGCTTTGTAAATATGGTAATGAACATTCGGATTATATCAAAAGTTGGGGAATGTTTTGGGGAGCTGTACGGATCTTTACTTGTCAAGAACTCTCTCCTACACAGGTAGCGAAAAAGAAAGTCAGTTAAACATTCTGCCTACGAGTAATTTCACAAAATATAAAAATTGACCTTAAAACATAAAATGTACAGATTAAAGTCTTAAATATTATATATATATATATATATACGAATGGTGAATATATATATATATATATATACATATATATATATACATATGTCAATGTTATAAAATTATTTTCGAAAGGAATTATTTCAAATTATTTCTGTGCATTTACTGTCAAAGATTCGACTCGGTGACAGCAAATACAGAAAAGTAATTTGCGTGGTTTGGGAATACATCCCGTAGATTCATTTTGGCGTAAGTGGCAACTCCTTGTGAAAAAGGAGACCCTTTTAAAAACACAAAACCTGGGGAATTACTTGGTCTTTTGAGATTCCATTAGCTCTTCTCCATAGGTTTTCTGCTCCATGAACGTGAGTACCATTTAAACCACCCTATAGTTAAAATGCCATAAAAATAAAATCAGACTTCTTCTTTGAATGGGAGAAGAATAAACAGTGTATCTGTAGTAGCACTGGAAGAATCAGTATCTCCAATAACTATCGTTGGCCAGACAATCTAAAGTACCTTACTGAAATATAAACCACGTTAAACGGACTATGTCTGCCTGAACAAAAAGCACATACACAAGTCTCGAACGGTAAACGGCGGGAGCAAACTCTGTGGCTTATTACACTGCACGAACTACCCTGCTATTCTTGTGAAGAAACTGAAGAAATCTAAGAAAATCTTCAGTTAGAAACTCTGGTAATCCGGTTGAAAATGCTAGCAGTACAAATAAATCAGCACCTCATTCCACGAATCAAAGAAACCCGGAGAGACACAGTTGCGTAAAAGCTTATACCCTTCCGAAGTTTGTGAGAAGAAACATCAGATATAAAACTTTATAGCATCTAAAACTGTGTTAATAGCCTTTGTCCTTCTAAGTATTACTGCCAGGTGTAGGCAGAACATGCTGCTTGAGCCTCAAAGAATAAAAAATTCACCCACAACGTTCATTAGGCTAGAGGGATGGAAGGTTTTCATGTATATTTCCTAACGAAAATTCATAAAATTACGATATATTCCAAACCAGAACATTAAGCTTCATGATTCTGGCGCCACAATACTTTTTGACACGGATCAAAATAGTTCTACAGGGCATATTATAGTATTTTTCGTAATTTAGACGTCTCCAGGATACATAATGTCACAGGATACATAATGTCACAGGATACATAATGTCACAGCCCACAGGAAGAAAATTTACATACAGTGTTCACTGCCGTAAACACCTTACATTCCTTATACTGTTGTTGAAATGATGTTCAATTAACCAAACAGGAGACTAAAAGAGCATTACAACATGACAGACAAAGACAGAACCTAGGAATATATCTTACTGCTTGTCCGCAGGAATAAACTCTATATGACATAACGGTTATGGCGTGGCATTGAGTTAATGCTGTGGAATGTTTAACGGCTAGGTGCAGGCAGTAAGGAACAGGGGTAAATGATGAGTATGTTCGAAGCTTGGTGGAATTTCAGAAATTTCTCATTTGGTTTCCCGTCTTCCCACGCACCTACTTTTATCTCCAGTACCTTGGTGGGAGCTGCAGCCGGAAACTTCAATTGAACTGTTCGGAATGCCGTCTCATCACGTGACACAGTCATTAATCGCACTGCCTCTTCACAAGAGATTCCCTCTCTTTCAAAACGTTCCACTTGCCCCTCCCACCACTCGCCTCAAACATTTGTCAGTGTAATTACAAGTACATTACCAGCTGTGTCATCATCATGTAATGCGGTATCAGGCTTATTGCAAGATATCACTAGTAACTATCCGTCGTCTAAGAAACAAAACACCACACCATAGAAACAAGACGTTTCGAAAGCTACTGCTTTCTTCATTATGTGAACGGATAGTCTCTTAGACAAAATCGGCACATGCATTCTAAATTAGTTATAAAATCACTTATGATATTCACCCATACACATATTAAGTACACAATAATTCATCTAAATAACACTACAAGTCACAAACCTAATATCACAAATAATAATGGAAATAAAACACTTTATGAAATTCATGGAAACATCTAAACATGAGATGTGTAACTTGTGAATTTTTCTCTACCTCACCGATAAAAAGTGCTGATTGTATTTATTAAATTACACATGGCTTTTAAAGATATTTATCTCAAATTTAGGTGCTGCCATGAATTCAATGAGATAATTTCATTTCCGTTATTGTTTGTGATAATGTGGGCCGCGTAGCTCAGTCGGTATAGCGACTAAGCTACGGGCTGGATGGTTCGGGATCGAAACCCGGTGGGGACTAGATTTTCCACTCGTCCAGCCCGGCCCTGGGGCCCACCCAGCCTCCTCTCAAATGGGTACCAGGTCTTTCCCGGGGGTAAAGTGTGACCGGGACGTGCTGCTGACCCTTCTAGTACCGCGGTCATGGAAGAGTACAGCTATTCTTGTACCCACCCTCTGGGCCACACCGGGCAAGTAACGCGATCACTTTATCTTTACCTTTATTTGTGATATTACTTTTCTTAATTAGATGGATGAATCTCATAAGTGAAGTTATGACTCATTTAGAATGCATGTACCTGTTTCATCTAAGAGAATACCTGTTCACCTGGTGAAGCAATCAGTAGCTTTCGAAACGTCGTTTGTATGTAGTGTGGTGCTGTGTTTATTAGACGATGGAAAAAGACCTTGTATTCATTTTATACGCTGCAAGTTGTTCCATCGTCCAGGAATTCCATGGTGTAATCGGGCATATTGCCTTGTCCTAACCATCCGCATGTACGTGGCGTCTCCGTCTGTTATTTGCTTCTTTGGAACTTTTCGCCAGACCGTCCTTATAGCAGGTCTTGCAGTATTCTGTTTGCAAGCCATACTCGGTACTCTTGATAATTTTCTACTTCACTCACAATAGAGGATGTGGCAATATAATATGACGATTCTGAAACCACCGCCTTGATAAAATGTGCTGAATATAAGAAACAAGAATATTACGGAGTATCAGTTTATAAAATGCCATTTAATGTATGCTTTTTATTTTGTAAAAATTGCGTATATCTCCTATGTAGTCTACTGTGATTGCGATACAGTCCTGTAATAAGTAAATTCACCAAATAACAGACTGTGCAGGTCCAGAGAGAAAGAGAGTTATGGCTTCACTTTTTCTTTAACCTCGGCACTAGATTGGAGGGGGGGGGGGCACTCAAGGCCGTATCCCGTCCACTTTACCCTAGGAAAGGGACAAGATTTCCATTCTTCAGGAAGTTGGTTGGGCCTCGGTGTCGGTCTTGGATGGGTGCGGAAAACCTCGCCCTTACCGGAATTCGATCTGCGGACTTTCCCGCCCGTAGCGAGTCGCTATACCGACTGCGTCATCCGGGCCACATTCCTGTAATGGTGATCGGATATCAACCAAAACTCTGCAGCAGACTTTTTTCAGTGGCTCTAATTTCGACCCTGACTTGCTTTTTTCTACCTTAACGTGCCACAAAATATACATTCAGAACTCAACTGTAAATAACGCACTGCAAAATCGGAGGCCAATTGTGTGTTTTTGTCCAGTTATGGTGAATTTCCGATAAGGATTACAGGAATGAATTGCGTACCAGTGAGACGAATTAATGGATGTAATTTTAAACAGTAAACAGCTTATATTAGATGGTATTTTACTGCTGACACTCTGTAATGGTGTGTGTTTCTTTTATTGAACTCGTTTCATCAAAACATCCATCTGAAAATCATCACATTCTGTTGCCACACTCTGTATTTGAAAAATTTAATTTTTGGGCGCTTTCGCAAACCATTTTTCCAGAAGAGTCTATTATATTCGCCATGCTTTTCTCTCCACATTAAAGACGGTGAACTGGATTGGCGGATTTGAACACGAAGCACCATATTGGACATCAGCTAAATTCTGCGTAAAATCGGACAAAAATAGCACATTCCTTTCAATAAAGCCTACATACTTTTATGCCTAATCAGTTACCAGCTTCATCAGCGTAACTGCAGTGATTATGGTGACGCTGGTTAATAAAAGTGTCACTGATTTTCTCATTTAACGTGACTTAAAACGTCCCTATAGCTGAAGTCGGTCTAAGACGTCGGTCTGCGGCCTTTCGCTTGTTGGAATTGTGGGCTCGAATCCCGCTGGGGGCATTGATGTGTCTCTTTTTAAGCCAGTCTTCTAAAAACCAATAAAGGTCACATACAGATTAGGTGGAGCTTTCAGTCTTTCGATGGGCCTACTATAATACGGAAAGGATTTACCCGACCTGGAATGCTTTGACATTTTCACTCTCACAGAAGACTGTGATGTTAGCTTGGTTGAAATACATCGTTGTGTTCTATTTAAGGCACATGTAGGCAGTCTTTCTAACGTGCTGTTTGTGTGCGAGTCAAGTTGCAGGCGAAGGCAGAGGCAACCTGAACCGCCCACCCGCACGTCCACTGTGTATTGAGAGAGACAGAAGGTCAGTCCAGTCTCTTGCTACCGATCTTATCTTGCGGATATGAGCAGTACCTTGTGACCTCAGCAATTTTGAAGCACTTTCTGTGTAATGGAATTAAATAAGTAGCTCCTAATCAGGAATAGCAAGTCATTCTTGCAACAGACGTAACCCCACACCATGGATGTGCGATGCCAGTTCTATCAGCTAAATCCTAACACCCATACAGACGGTAGTCGTTCATATTGCAAGAAATTTTGTCTTTTTTACGGAAGCGGAAAATTTTTTACCTGTTCACAGACGCACATAATTAAGACCTGCCCTCACGCAAATCAACCCACCCCCTCCCCAACATGCACACGCACGCACACGCAAGCACACACACACGTACACACATTCTCTCTAGGATCCACTTTCACATTATTGGCCCACCTACGTTTAAGTTACCACTCCAGTGGTTTCTTCCATTCAGGACATAAGATTAAAATTATCTATGCACTTTCTTCTCCTGCGTGCTACATGTCCTTAAAATTAGTTACCATCTGATCAACCCAGTGGCGCAGCTAGGGAACGGGGTGTATGGTGCGATCATCCCGATGGCAGAATTCGGCTCAATTCTGGTTAAATAATAAATGTTTCAGACAAAACTTGTAGAAAAAATCGCAACACAACTTTTAAATCAAAAACCCTTTTTTTTTCTTCGAAAATCGTGTCGTTTATGAGATAAAGTTGAAAACTATAATAGGGTCGGTGAGGCCAGAGATGAAAATATGGCGCATGCGCTTTGCATTCTAGATACCTAAGGCTACAAACACATACATATTGCTTTTCCACTGCAACAATGGTTGCATGAACCCGCCTCAAAGTTACGTTAGGGGTACTTTGTCTGTCTTGTTGTGTCTATTGACAGAAGAGAAGTTTGGGTCTCAACTTGAGCGATCCTAGGATCTGGGGAACAGCAGTATATTTAGGTGTTTCGAATATTCGATTTTACCACATCTTTTACTCCATTGATATAGATTTGCTTTCAAAATTAAAATTAGTGTCCTCTCTTCACATATCACTTATCAACATATTAAAAAAAATCGTTTCGGAAATCATGACACGTTCTGCAGTAGTATGAAGTTAAAAAGAATTAAATAATTGTACAAAATCGATATTAAAATGTCATAGATATAAAGAAGCAGTAGCATTTCCAGAAAATTTACCTAAAATATTAATAGAGGGAAAATGTTATCACACAAGACAATGAATTTAAATCCCTTTTTACATTAGGCCTGTGTCATGAAAACAAAACAAGCTTTTATGATGGATAATGAAACACTTTTATTATGAAAGTGCTAAAAGGAAGGAATATAAACTGTGGAAAGAAAACGAAAACGGATAGATAATAAATATTTCTGAAACGTTAATAGACCTCATGAAGGAAACAGATAACTATAGTATGTTAGCAAAACAAACGTCACTGGGAACTCATATTAGTTTTTTCAATAAATAATAACCTAACCTACACATTAAAGTTATTAAAAAAGCTATCCAACTATCATATTGCGAAGTTTAATGTTATTGCTAAGGGTTATGACGTAACGGAGGAAGAGAGAGAAAGAGTACACTTTAAATTTGTTAGATATAATTTCAAAGTTTCGTATCGTGGCAAAATTTTTAATTTTTTACTTACACAAATATTTCATATACAGCGTATTGTTGTGCTTACAGTGCATCTGCGTATCAAATTGCACATACCTAACGTTAGTGGTCACTTAGTTCCTGCCATTAGACCGTCGGCTAACGAAAACATTTACTCAGACACATTGTTTTAGGCGCTCTACAGACAGTACCTTACTTACTCACTCACTCATTATTCACTCACTCACTCACTCACTCACTCGCTCACTCATTATTCACTCAGTCATTACTCACTCACTCATTATTCACACACTCACTCACTCATTACTCGCTCACACATTACTCACTCATTACTCACTCACTCACTTATTTACTTATTTATTTACTTACTTTCTTACGTACGTAAATAACAAACAAAAATAATCATTTGTACATATAAAGTGTTCATTCGACTAACGTCGTTAATAACCCACAATTCGTCATACGTGCTTCCTGTATGCACAGTAGAGTCCTGTGGGCAAAACTGAAACTCTCTTTCTGTACCAAATAACTCAGCCGGTTTAGAAATTCCACGCCTTAACTAACTCCACAGAACCGTGTCTTTGTTAAGAAGCCGAGAGTTCTGCAGCTAGTTACCCATTTATCTGCCTTTTACTGAGCCCGAAAGTTCAGTATCGTTTTCACAACAGCCCTCCATTTTTTCTTATCCTGAACCACACAAACCCCTTCTTCCCTTCTATATCTTTAAGATCCATTTTAATATTATCCGGCCATACTCGCCCAGTCTTTAACGTGGTCTCCGTCATTCAGATTTCGCACTAAATTCCAGTATGCATTTCTCTTTTCCCCACATGCACCAAAGGCCACGTCCATCTCATCCTCCTTTTACTTCTTCATTACGCAGTTTTCTCCAGTATCCTTTACATCGTTCTTCTAGGACCCAAATATCTACCTCGGCATTTTGTTCTCAGACACCCTCGGCAAATGTTCTTTCCTAATTGTGAGACCAAGATTCAAACTCGTAAAACAACTGGCAAAGTTAAAGTTCTGAACATTTCAATCTTAGTATTTTTTGATTATCAGACATTAAGACAAACAACTCTGGATCAAATTGTAGTAGACATCCCCGAAATTATTCTGTTGCAACTTTCTCGGCATCCATAATTTAAATGGCATCTACAGTTCATTTCAAGACAATAACACATCCGCCTTTTGATTCATTGGCAGAATCGGAGTAAAATTTTTACCAGAACTAGAGTTTCGAAGGGAACAATATTATCGAATTAAAAACCCGTGTTAGCTGAGTCTTTATCAATCGCACAATGGTGTGACAGTCGGTACTGTCTGGCTGCACACATACAGTTCAATTGTACGTACAACAAGGCAAATATCAGCAGCCGGCACTGGTTAAATAAACATAGTTATGTGACAGCACGTGGTCCTAAAACACACTTTACTTCCATTAGGTTTCCTATGAAACATGCAAGGGTTTTGTTTATCATTTTAAACAAATAAGGTGGAAATTAAAAAATAATAAACACCGTAATACCCAGTGGGATAAAAATATTTGCAAAGGTAACATGTGAATCAAAATAACATTTATTACATCCATTAAAGTCAATGGTAATAACAGTATTATATCTGAATGGAAATGTTTCCAGAAATTTCTTCACCAACTGCTATGTAGATCCACTTAAAGCCAGTAATTCCATATTTTAGACTGTACTCACTCTCACTGCAACTATTTCTCACTACTCGCATTCTACAACACACGTATTAAGGGCGTTGGCATCACCACAAAACGACTGATTATTACAACAGCTCCTGTCTCTTCGTCCTTTCTTCTGTACGTATGAAAAGAAAACTTAAAAAAATAAAACGGAGTTTAAATCAATATTACGTTTATTGGAGAATTTGGCAGCAAACTGTTGAGCTACTTCAGTTTTCGTTTCGATCGGACTGCTTTAACAAACATTTACAATAAGAACACAAGCGCTTTTCTTCAAATATAAAATAAAATAAAATACACAATAGGATTCTAGCTTACTTCGAAAACGACAGACAATCACTAGCGTGTAAATTCCGCTACCATCTACGTCAGTACTATTTTCAGCGTCTTCTTTATGTAATCGTACCATTATGTGTTAAAAGTACAGGAAAATAAATGTCTCAGTTATTTCAACAGATGTTTGTTCTTACGGAAAGAAACAAGAGCAAGTTTTTAAGAGTTCGCATAGGAATACGATTTTATTCTCACAACGCTGTGTTCTATCTGAATACACCTTCGGAAGGTACATACAAGACGGGCATATTAGTGACGTGGGCAGGGACAAGGAGAATTGCACACGCCCCGGGGGACAGACGGCAGGGGCAAAGGAAATTGTCGTCAAAATTAACACTTTTGTAATAAAAAATATTCATTTCTCAAATATCTTAAATTAATGAGCCAGAAAAAAAGGATTTCCAATAAATTATTGCATTTTTAACCCGTGTGATTGCTCCCCACCCCCCCCCTCCCCGTAAAAAAACTCAATACGGCACTAAAGCGTATTTAATCTTCCCGCTCAACTTCATAACATTATGGTTTCGTTTCTTGCTCTTCTACCTAGAGGCGTTCATATCTCGGTGGAACAGCTATTGAATTGTCGCTGGTGATCTCTCGGCATCTCCGTTTGTTTGCGTGTAAAAACTAGCAACCCGATTAACATATCAGTATGAAACGTAATACCGGAAAATGTTAAGATAGAGAGTTGAGCCATACAAATTTTGACTCAGCATTCTCACCTACCCACTATTGTGCCTGACCTACAGTTTAGTACCCTGTATGTCCTGCAGTGACGAGTCAGAAGTTAAACTAAGGACGAAAGAAAATGAAGTTCTGATGAGGAATTCGATGTACCAAATTCTGATCACTTCATCATCAGTGACAACTACAAAGCCCTGGAGGAAATCTTGCTTTGTTACAGACTTCGAGAAGTCGCTGGCTTCAAATCAGGAGAATACTGTTGAAGAAAAAAAGACCAACTTAATGTCACTTGCTATTTTATTTCACTTCTTATGTACTCAACACGTTTCGGACATTAATATATCTACAATCAGGAGCTTGCGACAGTGCTGTTGAATTGCCACATCGGTTATTTTGTTTTCAGTTCGTTGTGTGTTGGAGATTTGGTGCGGCTGGGTTTGAGTGGTGTCCGTGTTGCAGGCTGAATCACAACTGAGTTGTGCTTCAGCCTGCAACTACTCAAACCCAGCCGCACCAAATCTCCAACACACAACGAACCGAAAACAAAACGACCGATGTGGTAATTCAACAGCACATTCGCAAGCTCCTGATGATGGATATATTAATGTCCGAAACATGTTGAGTACATAAGAAGTGAAATAAAATATCAAGTGACATCAAGCTGGTCTTTTATTCTTCAACTATTACAATGATACAGGGTCCAATAAACATAAGATTCAGGAGAATACTGGTTCACACTTATTAAAAACGCAAGGCTTCAATTCGACACAGTCTTCGGGTTCTCTGAGAAAATTATCGTAACACACACTTCTATTGTGTTACACATCTGGAAGAATGGATTCCACTTCTTAGACAGACAGGCAAACAAACATATTTGTGCTGACTAAAATGAGAGAAGAAGGCTTAAAATATCAGCGTAATCTTTAAAAGAAATATTACAAATAAAGACAAATGTTATGATGGTATACAGATAGTCGTTAATCGCCGTTTTTCGAAAGAAAGCGCCCAAATATGTTGTCACGCATTCCAGCTGCACAAATTGAAGATATAAACATTATACGCTCTCCGGTTGCAGAAGCTTGAAGAATGTCATGCAGTCCAGCTACAGAATATTCATGATATCACAAAATCAGACAATCCAACTACAGAATTTTAAGGCTGTCATAATGTCACGCAGTCCAGCTACAGAATTTTTAGGATATCATAATGTCACGCAGTCTATCTACAGAATCTTCAGGATATCATTATGACAGATAGTCCAACTACGGAATCTTCCAGATGTAATATCATGCAGTCCAGCCACAGAATCTTAAACATATCATAATGTCAGGTAGTATATTTACAGAATCTTCAATGTATACTAATGTCACGCAGTTCAACTACAGAATATTCAAGATATCGTAATGTCAGACAATCCAAATACGAAATCTTCCAGATATAATATCACGCAGTCCAGCTACAGAATCTTCAACATATTGTAATGTCAGACAGTCCAACTATATAAATCTTCAATATATCATAGTGTCATGCAGTAGAGCTACAGAATCTTCAAGATATCAAACCACGCAGTCCAACTGCATAATAAGAATGCTTCAAGCTTCTAAGAAGAGAAAAAACAAGATTTAAAAAACCGATTGAGGCAAGTACGTAGGTTGAATTTCACATACGTCTCTGTCGAATAAGTGAATAATGGTCTCATAACTCACGTCTAATAAAACCACCACCAATAAACCTTAATTTTCACCCTAAAATCGGCTGCGAGTGCGCAATTACGATACATTATAAATTCCGTTCTTGGACTGAATTAACCCCAGGTCCACTTCAATATCACAAATAACTTATGATTGATCCTTTCAAGCCCCCTGGTTGCATTGTCTCCTACCAGGTTTATCACTCAAAAATTCTATATTCTGCCCACACAATGCATTCTTTTGATTCCTATGATTCTGCGAACAAAAAGCTTCCCCCCCCCTCGGAATTAGCTGGTCTGCTTTTGTAATCGAGCTGGAGTGCGTTTACTGTGCAGTACGAACTAAACATTTAAATACAATTCATTTAATTATTCGTCATTAAAGTGCTCCTTGTGCATTACTCTCAACATTATTGTGATAAAGACTGTATGCTATGATCCTTCATGACAGTAGTATTGATCGTGTGATCGAAAAGTCTTGATGCGGATTTGATTTATGTACTGTTACATTTTCCATTTCAGGTTTCTATAAAAATAATTTTGCAGGTTTGTTTCCTTTCATTGCCAACACCATAATTCATTGTATTGCTAAACAGTCAGTTCAGTAAAGATCTCAACTTCCACAATAGCCTTAAAGTAAATGTGAATATCCAACACACGCTGTAGACATTTCCTTGCCACAAAGCTCATCTTTCCGAATTAGCAGATCAACATGAATTTTCCTTTCCTGACCAATTCTTCTATTTTTCCCCTTTTTACAGAAGTGGAAGAAAACGGACATTGGCATGTCATTGACAGTTTTATCTTAATGGAGGAGGGGGTCAGCATCAAACTCTAATATAGAAATCCTGGAAAGATTCCAGTCGAAAGTGTTACGGATATTTACGGACGCGCCGTGGTTTGTGCCGTATGCGGTAATAATACGTGACTAACAAGTGTTGTCGGTTAGGCAAGAAGTGTGAAACTACAGTGTCACCTACCGGCAAACGCTTAAT